>ERZ791810.14-NODE-14-length-254692-cov-14.800320_pt1 | contig 254692 bp, 236 predicted proteins | sample MGYA00510304_ERZ791810 | MGnify/ENA primary metagenome ERZ791810 (study PRJEB30046, sample SAMN00791967) | human gut metagenome | study: EMG produced TPA metagenomics assembly of the A metagenome-wide association study of gut microbiota in type 2... | reverse complement strand
GGTTTTGACCAATCAGCTGTTTCACCGTCTGCTTGCCCTGGGGCTTCACAGGCGCATCACGGCTTCTCTGCTTTTGCAGCTTCTTTTCCTTGCGGTGGGCAAGGTACTTGGTGATGGCGGCTTTCATCAACCGCCCGGTAAACTTTGTTCCGCTGACTACCAGCGTCAAAGTCCTGTTTTCCACTTCCTCCTGCATAGGTCATCGCCTCCTTTCCACGGATTTTGCAGGGGTGGCACTTGATACTAAGGCGGGACCACCAGCCGCCGCAGCAGGTATTTCAGCATGGCAGGCTCCTTTCAGCGCAGCTGGTCGGAGCGTTCATAGTACAGATGACCCTGGCGCACTTTGGCATGGCTGAGAATCTTGATGTGGCCCTTTTCCTGGTTCTCCAGGCTTTTCTGGTATCCGGCCTCCGTCAGAAACAGGCGGGTTCGTTCACCTTTCCAGCCCACCGGGGAATCGTCGGTCAGCACATCGAAGATAATCATGTGCCGGGTGTCCTCGGCAAACCGCTCCAAATCCATGTACTCATGGCCGTGGTAGTTCTGCGCCCCGGCTTTGAGGCGCATTTCCTCCATCAGCTGGCCCACGGTCTTACGCTCAGGCATGGCGTGCGCCTCCTTTCCCGCGTCCCTGGCCCTTCACGGCCAGGATACCGTCCAGGGTGGTGGCGGTGATCCGCAGGCGCTCGGCGGTGGCAATGTCATTCTTCACGGTCTCGTCGATGCCGTGGCCGCAGACCACCAGCACATGGGACCGGCGCAGGTAGTCCCGCGCCATATCCAGCCCGTCCTTGTGTTCCTGGGGAATCTCGTCTTTGAGGAAGGTAGGCAGGAACAGCACCGGGCAGATGGGCGAATACCCGGCATCGTACACCTGACGGCAGTAGGCCGCAGCGTTCTCGGCGTTCTCATACTGGCTGTTGCTCCAGGGAGCCGTAATGTAGGCAAGAGGTCGTTTCATGGCAAAATCCTTTCTCCCGGTGTTTTCGGGCAGCAGAAAAGCGGCTGTTTACCAGCCGCCTGCGTACATATCGTGGTTAACTTGTGCGGTGTAGTGGTTGCTGATCGTGGTCGGCGCATTAAACAGCACCGCAAGCAGATACTGCTTCATGTTGCGGATTTCGGTGGTATTGTTCCGCAGGCATTCCATGACAAACTCGATGTGGGAGCAATCCAGCTTCAAAAAACGGGAGCGGACCACCTCATGGGGGAAGTCGCTGCCAGCGATCCGGGTGGTTTTCCGCTTGGCGCAGACGGTCTCCACCATCAGCTCCACAATCTCGTCCAGGTCCTCCCGATAGGTGGTAAACTCCCGGCACAGGTGGTCATACTCGATGTTCTCCAGAATCAAATCCCGATAACTTTCCATCTCTGAGACAGACATCGCATCCCTTCCTTTCCGTTCCGGCAGCTGTGCTGCCGCTGGCTCCCGGAAGGGAATAGAATCGGTACTTGATCCATAAGTAATTGTTTTTTCTGTATTTGATTTCTCTATATTTAATTCTGCGGGCTTTTCCGTATCCGGTTTTACCATATCCGGGTTTTCCGTATCCGGCTGGGGCGTATCCGGGTTCTTCGGCTGTGGTTGCTCGTAGATAACATACTCGGTATCGCTGATCCGACCCTGCCGGTCTCGCAGCTGATGGCGGACAATGTACCCGGCAGTTTCCAGCTCCCGCAGCGCGCCGCCGATAGCGTCCACGCCCTCTTTGCAGATGGCGGCAAGCCCTCTGGTGGTATAGTTCCAGTCCTCCGGTAAGGACAGCATCATGGAAAGCAGCCCCTTGGCTTTCAGGGACAGTTTCCCGTTGCGTAAATGGTGATTGCTCATCACGGTATAATCTCTGGTTCGTTCAATGCGAAATACGGCCATTGACCTCACTCCTTCCAAATTTCTCAGGGTATGAAAAAAGCCACAATCCTGTAAAAAGAATTGTGGCAGTCAGCTGTTTTGTTCACTTTTTCTGCGCCGGTAGGGGCGCTTGGGAATGGGCGGTCTGTCCAACAGGTCATTTCCCTGAGAGAATGGCAGAGTTTGCAGAACACGGTCAATCTCTATAAATTCCATACCATGCTGGGAATGGCAATCCTCCCGGATTGCTTCCCGGATTTCCTTTACAGTACACATTTCAATCCTTTCCTTTCGCAGTAATGATTTGTTTATGAGTGGCGGCGGTGTTTTCCCGGTTTGAAATCGAGGATATGTCCCTCAATCACACGAGCGTAACGCTTGATCTTGATCTCCCGACGCTGCTGGCTTTGCAGGGCGGCCTGATACCCGTCCTCAGTCAAAAACAGTCGTATTTCCTCTCCGGGGCTACCGTAAGCTGTGCTGGGACGCAGGACGGAAAACTCAATCATCCAGCGGGTGTTATCCCAAAACCTCTCTACGGCGAGAATGTTGTGTCCTTTCAGCTCACGGGCTGAAATATCCCTCATAGGCGGCTCCTTTCATCGTTCCTGGTCTCTCTGACGCTTTTTCTGCCATGCCTCCAGCAGCTTGATGATAGTGTCCTGCATCCGCTGGGGCGTATAGCTTTTAGGGAAATACTTCCGCAAGGTGTCAGAGGTAAATGTCACTCGGTCCAGATCGCTTTTCTTTTCCTCACCCATGATGACACGCATCATATCGAGGGTCAGATGCCCCTCCTGACTGTATTTCTTGAGCCGCTGGGCTTGAGAAAGAGAAGGGGTAGCCTGTTCGCTGTCCATTGCATCCAGCAAATCTCTCTGTTCCTCTTTTTTGAGGAAGGACAGCTCATAAGCAGGATTTAAGGCAATTTTCTTTTCATCCACCATGTCCAGCAGTTCGGGAATCAGCTCGGTCAGACGGATAAATCTTTTAATCTGTGATTTGCTATCTGGACTGTTCTCCGCGATTTTTTCTGCCGCAGTCAACTTCGGCCCAACTTGGGCCGAGGTTAAATCCGTCCTGGCTCCTTGGTGCTTAATGGCATCCAGTTTCATCTTATAGGCAAAGGCCCTTTCACTGGGAAGCAGACTTTCTCGTTGCAGATTGCTGTCAACCATAATGATCGTGGCGGCATCATCATCCAAATCCCGAACAATGACCGGCATAGTCTCCTTGTCTGCCAGCTCACTGGCTCTGTGCCGCCTGTGTCCGGCTACCAGCTCATAACCGCCCTCCGGGTCCGGTCGAGCAATCGCCGGAACCAGAACGCCATACTGCTTGATACTGTCAGCGGTCTCCATCATGGCTTCGTCATCCTTGACTTTGAATGGGTGGTTCTTAAAGGGATGCAGTTCAGACAGCGGAATCTCCTGAATCTTTTCCAGCTTTGCATCCTGACGGACTTCTTCGGTGGAGAACAGATCATCTACCGAGGCCAGCTCTATTTTTTTCGCGCTGCTTTTCAAGTTTCAACACCTCCTTCGTCAGATTTCGATACCCCTCTGCCACCTTGCCGCCAGGGTCATGGGCGAAAATACTTTTTCCCTCTGCGCTAATTTCCTTTGCACGGACAGAATGGGGGATTTCCGTTCCAAAGACTTTGATTTTACTTCCATAGGTGTCCCGCAGCAAAGCAGCAATCTCTTTGGCAAAGTTGGTGCGGTTATCCACCATCGTCAGCAGTATACCGTCAATCTGGAGCTTTGGATTGATCTGCCGTTTTACCTTGCTGACCGTAGATAAAAGCTGTTCCAGTCCTTTGGCGGGCAGATACTCTGCCTGAACGGGAATTATGATCCTGTTCGCAGCCGCCAGCGCATTGACCGTAAGCATCCCCAACGAGGGCTGACAGTCAATCAGGATATGGGAATATTGTCCCTTCAGTGTGTCCAGATATTGCCGTAAAACCGTTTCACGGCTCATGGCGTTTACCAGAGAAACCTCCATACCGGAAAGCTGAATATCCGCAGGCATCAGGTCAACGCCTTCTGCATGATGCAGAATACCTTCTCCGGGGCGTATAGGCTGATCCATCAGAATTTTGCCCATTGCATCCGACAGTGTAAATGGCAGCTTGTCCGGTTGCGGATTTCCCAAGCTGATTGTCAGACTTCCTTGTGGGTCCCCGTCGATCAGAAGCACTTTCTTTCCGGCCTGTGCCAGACCTATTCCCAAGTTCGCACAGGTTGTTGTTTTGCCAACGCCGCCTTTCTGGTTGGCGATGGCGATGATTTGTGTGTTCATGACTTCACCTCATTTCTGATTGTTGCTGTTGTTTCTGGAAATAGAAAAAGCCGCCACTTCAAAATTAACAGTGAAGTGACGGCTCTTTCTATCGCCGGAATACGAGTTCCTGAAATGAAAAAAGCACCCAGCATTTATACTGTGTGCTACATCAAATTCATATTCAATTATTCAAATTAGCTCAAACTATGCCAAACTGCCACAGCCAAAAAACGAGGGGAAGGAGGGCTGAAAAGCACCCCAAAAATTGGCTCTCGGTTAACCACTTTGGGAACCACTTTCCCCTCTTTTTGCCCTCTTTTTAGCCAGTTAACCACTTGCGGACCACTAAAAATTGGATGAAATCGGCTCTCGTTTTGCCAAATTTGGTCAAACCATATCAGCCCGTTTAGATATAGCAAAAGCCCGGAAAACCTTGATTTTCCGGGCTTTTTGAACCGTTTTGATATAGTCTGAGCAGTCGATTATCGCTTGCTGAACTGCGGAGCGCGACGAGCTGCTTTGAGACCGTATTTCTTACGCTCTTTCATACGAGGATCACGTGTTAAGAATCCTGCTTTCTTTAATACTGGTCTGTAGTCAGCGTCTACATTTAATAATGCACGAGCGATACCATGACGGATAGCTCCTGCCTGTCCTGTGTATCCACCACCGCGAACGTTTACTAAAACGTCGAATTTATCAGCTGTCTCGGTAGCTGTTAAAGGCTGACGAACAACAACCTTTAATGTCTCTAATCCGAAATACTCATCCATATCTCTTTTATTGATGGTAATTTTACCTGTACCTGGTACTAAATATACTCTGGCAACAGATGATTTTCTTCTTCCTGTTCCGTAATACTTTGTATTAGCCACTGTTTTTCCCTCCTAATTAAAATGTTAAAGCTTCAGGTTTCTGAGCTGCATGCTTGTGATCCGGTCCAACGTATACGAATAATTTTGTATACATCTCTCTTCCTAAAGGTCCCTTGGGAAGCATGCCTTTTACTGCGTGCTCGATAACTCTTTCCGGATGTTTTGCTAACATTTCTTTTAAGGTAGTCTCTTTCATACCACCTACATAATCAGAGTGATTGTAGTAGATCTTCTGCTCTAATTTCTTACCGGTTACTTTGATCTTCTCAGCGTTAACAACGATTACATAATCACCTGTGTCGATGTGCGGTGTAAAGATTGGTTTATTCTTTCCTCTTAATACTTTAGCAACTTCAGATGCTAAACGTCCTAATGTCATACCTTCAGCGTCAACTACATACCATTTTCTATCAATGGTAGCTGGGCTAGCCATAAAAGTTTTCATTGATCTTCCTCCTAGAAATAATGTTACGGAACACCTCTGCAATGTGAATGTCCAGGACACACCGCTTGGTATTCAATAAATTGTTTATAGTTTAAATGTCGCTCCGGGGCTTTGGATTGACATTACTTCACTATCACAGACTTAAATAGTATAGTACACGACGCCTTGTGTGTCAAGGATTTTTTTACTTTAGATCAAACTTTTTACAAATAAAACTATCTTCCAAATTAACTCTGAAAGAGGCGGATATCCTTTATCAGATGTCCGCCTCTAATCTGCCTATTTCGTTATCTCAAACTTAAATTTATTACTGCTCCATACATTGTCCTTAAAATGAATTTCGATTGTTTTCCAGTCCGCCGGGACCTCATACCCAATCACACCATTCATTTTTTTCCCTGCTGCAATGGTTCCATCTAACTGATTTTGATCATTTTTCTCCAAAAGAGCACTCACTGAATAATTCAGTGCATAATCGTCCGCATATGCTTCAAAACTCGCCATACTGCTTATATTTATCTCAGAATCAGAATTATTTGCGATTTCAAACTCTACCAGAACAAACTCATTTCCATCTGCCGGTTTATTATACTCTGACCCGCTGCTCTGCGCATAATTGACCATTGTAACCTGCACATCATTCATTTCTGCAGTTTCACCAATACCAAATATATCCTTCTCACTATCTTCTTGTTTGACAGAGGTATCTTCTGTAGTATCATTCACCACATCAGCCTTGTTATCTGTATTATTCTGCGTCGAAGCATTCTCTACCTTTTTCGGTTTATCCGCTCCACCGCCCGACATTGCTGCAATAATAATAACCACCACCACAACGATCACGATCCATTTCCCGATACCGCCCTGTTTCTTTCTGCAGTTTGGGCAGACCTTCGCGCCTTTCGGTATCTCACTCTTACAGTGTTTGCACAACTTTGTTTCATTTTCCATTTCATAATCCTCCTTGTTTTGCGGAGCAAAATGCGAGCCCTTTGGTGAGCAGAGGATTTTACTCCTTGTTTTGCGGAGCAAAATGCGAGCCCTTTGGTGAGCAGAGGATTTTACTCCTTGTTTTGCGGAGCAAAATGCGAGCCCTTTGGTGAGCAATGCCCAGCACTCTTGGCACGGATTTTACTCCTTTGTTTTACTACTTTTTATTTCATCCTACTTTATGCTACTTTATCCTACTTAGTGGTATATGTCAACCATTTATCGTATATATAAAAATAGAGTTATTTAATCGAAAACGAAATGAGGCTGTCTATGAAACCATTAAAAAATAAAGTAAGCATCACACTTGATTCAGACATCATTGAACAGTTAAAGCTCCTCGCCGAGCAGGACGACCGTTCTTTTTCCCAATATATCAATATGATATTGAAAGAATATCTGACCCAGGCGGACAAAAAGAAAGAAGCGTAAAACATCTCTGTCTTATGCTTCTCTCATCTTAGCCGTATTTCATTTATTTTTGGTATGCACCGTGCATACATTTTCACATTATATAATGTTGAGTTCAAATAGTAAGTTCAATTTTTGACTGTCAAATTACATTTAAAATAATATCGCCTCTAAGATCACACAGATGGCAGCTGCAGCAAAAAGAAATATAAATTCCGCTGCAGCATAACCGATCAGTCTTACGAACCGGTTCTTACTGTTTACAACCGGTATGTTTCTCCGCATTCCCATATAATCACAGACAAAAAATATAAATACGATCTGCGACAGCCAGACCACCAGCCGTTCCAGTGTCAATTTTGACTGCGGGAGCAGTTTTCCATTCGCATCATGCGCTTCTAACGACCACGCGGTAACTGTGGTCAGTGCATATCCTATGACTGCGACGATCATTTTCCATACTTTTCCTGTCCGAAATCCCGGTATTTTATAAAAAGGGATTTCACCGGCTTGATCTTTTTTACAGCTCTGCGCACAATAAAACTTATTTTTATCACTATCCATACTACTGCAGGGGATTTCCGCTGCATTGCAGATATCCGCCTTAAGTTCATCCACATTCTGATACCGGTCCTCAGGGTTTATCTTAATGCATTTTAACACAATCGTCCTGAATTTTCCTTCGGTCAGCTTTTCCATCGGGAACTCTCTCACAAGCATATAATTAAGCAGCACACCCATCGCATAAATATCGGTTCTCGCATCCGTCTGTCCGAACCCAAACTGTTCCGGCGCTGCATAGCCTTGCGTTCCCATCATAACAGTATCCTTTGACTTGCCAGGCTGGTAGATTCTCGCAATGTCAAAATCGACCAGCTTCACTTCCCCCTCATTGGTCAGAATCACATTCTCCGCTTTCAAGTCTCTGCATATGACTGGCATTTTTGCATGGTGCAAAGGGTAAAGCGCATTGCACAGACAGATTATGATATCAGCAGCGTCTTTCTCCGAAAAATATTTTTCTTTTAACATTTCTTCCAGATTTTTTCCGCTCAAGTACTCCTCAATCACGATCAGATTCGTATCGGTCTGAATACACTCATAGATCTTTGGTATATACGCATTCGGATTTTCCTTTAAAAAAAGATAAATCTCCTCCAGGTCCAATGCAACATACTTTCGCACACCAATCACACCATTCACTTGGTTTCTTACGATATGTACTTTTTCATTGTCACCCAGTCTGCCAAGATCCACATATTCTGACAAACAGTACTCCTCATCTAACCGCATATAATTTCCCACCATTTTCTTGCATTCATCTGTACAACACGATATTATAAATGTCAGGGCAGTTCATGCGCCCAAACCAGCATTTACAATTTGTAGTATAAAAATATTTTATTATTTTTTACAGTACAATTCAAGGAGACTTTATGGATCAGAAAACGACCGGCGAACTGATGCAGCTTCTCTCTTCCGCCAAAAATATTTCCGATTTAAAACAATACACTGACGCACTTGCAGACATGACATCTTCCGTGACCTTTCCGGAATATTTAAATGAACTGATGCATGCCCGCGGCGTGACCGCCTCAAAACTGATCTCTGCAGCCCAGATTCAGCGCAATTACGGCTATCAGATCTTAGACGGCAGGCGAAGTCCCTCCCGTGATAAAGTCATTTCTCTCTGCCTTGCACTAAAGCTTGAGCTCCCGGAAACACAGCGTGCTCTCACGCTCACAAAAAACGGACAGCTCTATTCCAAAAACAAACGGGATTCCATCCTCATTTTTGCTTTTGGAAAAAAGCTGTCCGTGATTGACACAAACGTGCTTTTAGAAGAAATGAATGAGCCTGTTTTAAACTGACTTCTGCATCATTCAAAAACATCCTGCCCTGTTGTAACATCTTTTCAAAGTACACTTCTTTCTCATTCTACGTTTTCAAACTCGATCCCCATCATCGTAAGCCCGTGTGCCGGCGCCGTAGGCCCTGCCGCGCTGCGGTCTTTTTTTGCAAGAATTTCTTTTACCGCCTCCGGTTCGATCGCACCACCGCCAACCTGCACTAATGTCCCTGCAATGATCCGTACCATATTGTAAAGGAAACCGTTTCCCGTCACGCGGATCGTGATGATATCTCCTTCTTTTTCCACATCACAGGCATAGATCGTGCGCACCGTCGTCTTTACCTGTGCACCGATCGCACAAAAACTCTTAAAATCATGCTCTCCCTCAAGATAAGATGCCGCTTTTTTCATTTTCTCCACATCCAGTGGATAATGATAAAAATAGGTATCCAGCCGTCTTGTCGGCATACGGAATGTCCGGTTTAAAATACGGTATTCATAAGTTTTTCTGCTGTTCTGATAGCGCGGATGCCAGCCATCCTCCACCTCACAGGATCCCTGCACCACAATATCTTCCGGCAGTCTCTGATTGAGTGCAAATGCAATTTTATCTGCCGGCATCCTCGTGTTCGTATCAAATACTGCAATATTTCCAAGGGAATGTACACCCGAATCCGTCCGGCTCGCACCGCTCACCACGATCTGCTCGCCCAGAAGATTCGAAAGATTCTTATTTAGCACTTCTTCTATCGTGATACCGTTCGGCTGCACCTGCCATCCTTTGTAATTCGTGCCGTCATACGCCACGATCATTTTTACACGCATAGTAATCTCCTGTTCTGAGCCGCATGCTGCGATAAAGCGGCAACAATCTGACCTTCCCGCAGACATATTTTTATATATTGCCGTAAAAGCCGCTTGTTTTTCCAACAGACAAATATCCCTGGAATCAAGCTTATTTTTCACGCTGACTTTCTGTTCTGTTTAAAAAATCCGTAGAACAGAATAGTCCGTGCACTTCAATATCCAATGGGTGAAAACCTAATCTCTCAGCATCATTTCGCCCATGTTCAAACTTTGTATGAATGGAACTTCTTCTTAGCCAGGTGAATATTCCTCCTGTGAGATTTTTTCATTCATAAGATTCGGGTGGCAAAGGGTGGCACACAACTTAGTGGTTGTCAAATTGCATAAAGCCGCTCCTATTTTCCAGCTTTGTGCAATACCCTTCCAAAATGACAAACTACCCTGCCGGCATTCCATCATGAACCTCAGCCTGCCGGCACTGCAAAAATTTCCCGCGTCATAACTTACCTTACTGCGGAAACGGTAAAAAGAACCTGCACAGCAAAATAACCACAAAATACCCGATCACAAGCACATATGCTTTATGATCCACACCTGCGTAACGCAGAGGTTTCATCTTGGTTCTGCCCTCGCCGCCATTGTAGCAGCGCGCTTCCATCGCCATCGCAAGGTCGTCTGCTCGACGGAACGCAGAGACGAATAACGGTACCAAAAGAGGAATCATGTTTTTCACTCTCAGTAACAGATTTCCGCTCTCAAAGTCAGCACCTCTCGCCATCTGTGCCTTCATGATCTTGTCTGTCTCCTCGATGAGGATCGGGATAAAACGGAGTGCGATCGACATCATCATCGCGATCGCATGAACCGGAACACCGATCTTTGATAACGGCATCAGTGATTTTTCCAGACCGTCCGTGAGCTGGTTTGGCGTCGTCGTGAGTGTCATGATCGAGGTTCCAAGGATCAGGTAGGTCAGACGGATCGCCATCAGAATCGCATTCTGCGCCCCCTCTGCCGTGATCTTAAAGATCCAGAATTTCACGATCGGCGTACCAGGTGTCAGAAAAAGGTTGAATGCCGCCGTGATCAGCATCAGCACCACGATTGCCTTCAAACCCTTTACCATAAACTTAAATGGAACTTTGGACGTTCTGATGCAGAAGATCAAAAATACAGTCGCAACCAGAAGTGCCGCAATCCCTTTAAAACAAAACAATGATATAATATAAATAAATGTAGCAAACAGTTTTACGCGCGGGTCCAGTTTATGAATGACGGAATCCGCTGGATAATACTGGCCCAGTGTAATATCTCTTAACATCTTCTTCCTCCGAACCGTTACATATGAAAGTCTGTTTTTCCAGAATCAATTCCGGTCAGCGCCTCGAGCAGACAAGCTCTTGCCTCCGCCACCGTGGTTGCATCTGTATCCACATTCAGACCTTTTTCCTTCAGTTCATGCATCAGGTAAGTCACCTGCGGTGCTGCAAGTCCAACCGCCTCAAGTTCTTTGTAGTGGCGGAATACTTCTTTTGGCGCACCGTCTAACATCACACTGCCGTGATTCATCACGATAATACGCTCCACATATTTTGCGACGTCCTCCATGCTGTGCGATACTAAAATAACCGTAATACCGCGTTCCCTGTGCATCCGCTCCACAAGATCTAAGATCTCATCACGTCCTGCCGGATCAAGTCCCGCCGTCGGCTCATCTAAGATCAATACCTCCGGCTTCATGGCAAGCACGCCCGCAATCGCAACACGGCGTTTCTGTCCACCGGAAAGATCAAACGGAGACTGGTAATAAAGCTCCTCCGGCAGTCCGACACTCCGCAGCGCCTCAAATGCCCGAAGACCTGCCTCCTCTTTCGACAATCCCTGATTTTTCGGTCCGAAACACACGTCGTCAAAGATCGTTGTCTCAAACAACTGATGCTCCGGATACTGAAATACCAGCCCGACGCGGTTTCTCAATTCACGCAGGTCAAAATCATCTTCATAAATATCCTGACCATGAAAATAGATCGTCCCGGATGTCGCCTTCATCAGACCGTTCAAGTGCTGGATCAAGGTGGACTTTCCGGAACCGGTATGTCCGATCACGCCTATAAACTGTCCATCCTCGATCGTTAAGTTTACATCCTTTAACGCCTGGATCTGGTACGCAGTCCCTTCGCTGTATACATAATTCACTTTATCTAAAATAATTGACATGTTCATCCTCATTTCTGGGGCACCCACTGCAGAGCAGCACCCCAAAAGCCTTCCATTTTACTCAAAATCAGATGATCTTTTAAAAACATATAACCATAAAATGCCTGCTCTACTGATATTCCATCTCTGCGCTCCACATCATACACATTCCATGATCATGAATCGATCTGTGCGATTCGCAGAATATGCCCCACAAGTTCTTCCCGCGTCAGCACGCCAAGCGGAATATCAAGTCCTGACTGTCTGAGCAGGTCAGCAAGGATCGTAACCTGCGGTACATCCAGCCGGTATTCCTTTAACTTTCCGACCTGGGAAAAAATTTCGCGCGGTGTCCCCTGCATGACAACTTTCCCCTTGTCCATCACAATCACCTTATCTGCACCGACGACTTCTTCCATATAATGTGTGATCAGAATGATCGTGACACCCTTTTTCTGATTGAGTTCATGCGCAGTGCGGATGACATCCGCTCTTCCGTTTGGGTCAAGCATTGCGGTCGGCTCGTCTAACACGATGCACTTTGGCTCCATCGCTACGACACCCGCGATCGCAACGCGCTGTTTCTGACCTCCGGAAAGTTTGTTTGGCGAATGATGACGGTATTTTAACATACCGACTGCCTTTAAACTCTCCTCCACACGCTGCCAGATCTCATCGGTCGGCACACCGATATTTTCCGGTCCGAATCCGACATCCTCCTCCACCACACTGGCAATGATCTGATTGTCCGGATTCTGGAAAACCATTCCGGCGGTCTTTCGCACCGGAATGACATTCTCCTCTTTTGAAACATCCATGCCGTCCACAAAAAGACTACCCTCGGACGGGGCTAACAGTGCATTGATATGCTTTGCAAGCGTAGATTTACCGGAACCGTTATGTCCTAAAATTGCGATAAAATCTCCCTGCTTCACATCGAGATCCACATGATCTAAGGCAGTCTGGATCGACTCTACGTTTCCCTCTTCATCACGTCTGATATATTCATGCACAAGCTGTTTTGCCTTAATAATTCCCATCTGTTTTTATTCCTTCCCGTATCAGTCATCCCAGCGCAGTCTGTGCAGTTCTCCCTGCAGCTTCATATGGTCAAACTGATTCTGTCTGAGTGCCTCATAGAGCACGATCGCAACGGAATTTGACAGGTTCAGTGAACGTGTCTCCCCGATCATCGGGATCCGCACACAGGTATCCGGATTGGCTTTTAAGATCTCCTCCGGGATTCCTGCACTCTCTTTTCCAAACATAATATAGCAGTCCGGCTCGTAGGAAACCTCTGTGTATACATGGCGTCCCTTTGTCGTTGCCATATAGATCTTTGCACCCGGATTTTTCTCACAGAAATCATCCCAGTTCACATAGGTCGTCACGTCAAGCTCACTCCAGTAATCCATCCCGGCACGCTTGATCGATTTTTCATCAAGATGAAATCCAAGCGGTTCGATCAGATGGAGCCTTGTCCCTGTTGCGACACAGGTTCTTCCGATATTTCCGGTATTTGCCGGGATCTCCGGCTCATATAAAACAATATTTAACTTTGCCATAATAATCCTCATTTCCAGGCAGTCTGCCAAACAGACCACAATATGAAAAATAAGCTGTCATGCCTGTTTTTCACCCTGTTTTCTCAGCCCTGTAATAAATGCCTCCATGCGGTTCATCGCCTCTTTTAAATTCTCCAGCGAATACGCATAGGAAATACGGATAAATCCTTCCCCGCAGTCTCCGAATGCCGTTCCCGGAACGACTGCAAGCTTCTCTGTATTTAAAAGCTCCGTGGCAAACTGCTCGGATGTCATACCGAATTCGCTGATGCACGGGAACACATAAAATGCTCCAAACGGCTCGAAACAGGATAATCCCATCTCCTTAAAACGGTGCAGCAGATAGCGGCGTCTTCCGTTGTATTCCTCACGCATCTGTGCCACATCCTCATCACCGTTTTTTAATGCCTCCACGCCTGCGTACTGGCTGGTGGACGGTGCACACATGATCGCAAACTGGTGGATCTTTAACATCTGCTCAATGATCACACGCGGTCCACATGCGTAGCCGAGACGCCATCCTGTCATGGCATGTGATTTGGAAAAACCGTTGATCACGATCGTTCTCTCCCACATTCCCGGCAGAGACGCAATCGTCACATGTTTCTCAAGGTAGGTAAGCTCTGAATAGATCTCGTCACTCAATACAAAAATATCATGTTTTTTGATCACTTCCGCGATTTTTTCAAGATCTGATTTTTCCATGATTGCCCCGGTTGGATTGTTCGGGAACGGAAGTACCAAAAGCTTTGTCTTTGGCGTGATCGCAGCCTCTAACTCTTCTGCAGTCAGACGAAATTCGTTTTCTGCCTTTAACTCGATCACGACCGGTACTCCGCCTGCTAAAACGGCACACGGCACATAGGACACATAACTCGGCTGTGGGATCAAAACCTCATCCCCCGGATCTAACATAGCACGCATTGCCGCATCGATTGCCTCACTGCCTCCGATCGTCACCATGATCTCATGATCCACGTCATAAGATATCCCGTAATGACGGTTCAGATAACGGTCGATCTCTGTCTTTAACTCTTTTAAACCTGCATTTGAGGTATAATGTGTTTTTCCTTTTTCCAGGGAATAAATACCCTCGTCGCGGATATGCCACGGCGTATCAAAATCCGGCTCGCCGACACCAAGGGAGATTGCGTCCTTCATCTCATGTACCACATCGAAGAACTTACGGATCCCGGACGGTTGGATCGTTGTAATTGTTTTATTTAATGGATCTCTCATATTACATCTCTATCCTTTCATCTTTTGCCGGTTCTGCCATAACGGTTCCGTGATCTTTGTATTTTTTCAGAATAAAATTCGTCTTTGTACTTAAAACAGAATCAAGCGGTGAAAGTTTATTGGAAACAAACTGGGAAACCTCACGCAGTGTCTTTCCCTCAATCGTTACCATAAAATCAAATCCGCCGGAGATCAGATAAACGGAATTTACTTCCGGATAGTTGTAAATGCGCTCTGCCACCTTGTCAAATCCCATTCCGCGCTGTGGTGTGACACGCACCTCGATTAAAGCTGTCACCTTTTCAATTCCCGCCTTATCCCAGTCGATCAGGGTATGGTATCCGCAGATAATATGCTCCTCTTCCATTTTCTGAAGCTCATTTACCACGGCTGCCTCATCTACACCTAAAATGATAGCCAGTTCCTTTAAATCAATTCTGCTGTTCTTCTCTATAAAAGTTAAAATCTTTTCACGCATGATAATCCTATCCTCCATAATTTGTACTCTTTTGAGCACTGCTTTAATCCATAACAACAGATCTGCCCGCTAAACGAAACTTGCAGTCTGTTTTTGTGTGAAAAATCTGATTTTCACACATTATACAACTTTATATAATTCGTCCGTCTTCGGCGGCTCTAAAAACCGTCTCTCATCCTCATTTAATAAAACTCTGTCATTTCCGGCTGTTGCTTTTCCGATAATTGTTGCCGGTATTCCTGCTTTTTTCAGTTCATTTACCAGCAGATTGCCATCGGCTGCTGCCATCAGCATAGAACCGCTTGAGATCAGTTCATATGGGTTGATTCCGAAAAATTCACAGATCTCGATTGTTTCCTGACGAACGGGAATCTTTTTTAAATCGATTTCAAGTCCGACGCCAGATGCTTCTGCCATTTCCCAGAGTGCACCAAAGATACCGCCCTCTGTGACGTCATGCATAGCACTAACGCCAGACCGAACGGCGACTGCAGCCTCTGAAAGCACGGATAAATATACATCCAGTTTTTTCGCATTTTCGATAAATGGTGCAGAAAATCTTGTTAAAAGATCTTTTTCTTTTTCCTTTGCAATGATGGAGGTTCCCTCGATCCCGATCCACTTTGTCACAAGAATATCCATGCCCGGCTTTGCCCCTCCGGTAGAGATCAGGCATCCGTCTTTTACTTTGCCGACACCACAAACGGAAATAACCGGCTGGTTGACAACTGCCGTGATCTCCGTATGACCGCCCATGACCTGCACGCCTGCCTTTGCACATGCAGCTTCTACCTGCTGCATCATCTCTCTTAGATCAGGCTCTTCAATCTCCGGTGGAAGCAAGACAGTAAGCAGAACGCCGACCGGCTCTGCCCCGGCACTGGCAAGATCATTTGCCGTAATCTGGATTGCAAGTGTACCGATATCCTGTGCCGTTCCTGTGATCGGATCTGTTGACATCACAAGTGTCTCATCCTCCGCGAGTTTGACCGCCGCGCAGTCCTCTCCCACACCGGCGCCTAAGACAACCTCCGGTCTTTTGGTATGTATCTGTTTAAATACGGAGCGTTTGAGCACATTCTCCGGTACTTTTCCAATCTTCATCGCAAACTCCATTCCTGTTTATAGTTATAGGCTGTCTCTTACGAGGCAGCCTCTTTTTGTTTCTTATAATAAATTACTGACCATTTCCACCGTTATCTCCGCTGACGTCCACCTGTCCGTCTCCGACAATTGCCTGTTCCTCTGCAGACTGGTTTTCTGCCGGCTGTTCCGGTGTGGCTGCTGCCGCTGCAGTAAACTGGGCAACTGCGGCATAGATCGTTCCTTCATCACCGGTCGCCAACGCCGCACCGATTGTCGCTGATGCATTCGGATCTTCCGATGCCGTTCCAACGTTTACGATCTTTGGTGATGCCTTATAAGTACTCTTATTAAATACTTCGCGGCTCTCTTCGACACCATCTACCGTAACGACTTTCCAGAGCTGTGCCACATATCCGACATGTTTTCCCTGGGATACACTCATAGTTCCCACCGGATCTCCGGTTGCAACAAACTGTGTGCCCGGATCCTGTTCTGATACAACTTCACTCTCATATGTCACCTTACGGTTTGCAGGTCTTGTCTCTTCCCCGTAAATATTGAAGTAAACATTTTTTCCTGAAGTATATCCTTCAATATAGATCGGTACGTCCTGATTATTGACAAATTTTAAATCCTTGTAATCGCCTGCGATCGCAGCATCCATGGATGGTTTGACATAGGTAACGATCATAGAATGGTTCGAACGCTCGGTAACTTCAAGTTCCGCTAAAATAACTGCATTATATAATGTTGTGGAAACCTGGCAGACGCCACCGCCATAGGACTGTACGGTCTGTCCATTTTCATAGGCTCCGGCCAGTTCATACCCATTGGCTGCATCTAACGGTCCGATCGTCTCATAAACAGAAAACTCTTCTCCCGGATATAAAACAGTTCCATTGATCTTGCCTGCTGCCGTTGCAATATTGTCACAGCGGTTCTGGGTAGAAGAACTGTAATTCGTATTGAATCCACCGAGCAGATCTTTTACCTTAGAAAGCTCTTCCTCGCTTCCCTTCGGCTCCACGATCTCTGCTGTAAGTTCAATATTTCCACCCTGTCCGTCCCAGTCGTTACTGACGTAATTTTCGATCGCTGCAATCGACTTTTCTACGTTGACTTCAACACCCTGCGACCCTTTGATGATCTTAAATGTTCCATTTTCACGCACCAGACCATTGTCCACTGCCTTCTGATCGAGCTCATCCGCTTTCTCGGCAAGCAGTTCTGATACTGTATCATGATCTACGTTCAACACCATATCAATGACAACACTGCCATTTTCAAGGTCTTTCTTATCTTTGTATTTTTTAATCAGATTGCCGCTTTTTCCGACATCCATCGCCTCTGAAACAACATTCATATCGGTAAACTCAAGTGCCAGATCCGATGCCTTTACCTGCGTACTATGCTCTCCTGCAGTCAGTGTAAATACAGCTTCCCCTGCATTATTTACATAATCAGTCACTGCATTCAAAGCTTCCTGCTCTGTCATACCGCCGACATCAATATTGCCAATATAAACTCCCTGCGCAATACGGTCTGTGTCTTCCGCTTTTGCCTGCGTCGGATTTAAAATAGCGCCAAATGCCACGGCTAACCCCAGAGCTGCTAATATTTTACCTGTTTTTTTCATCTTTTCCCTCTGAAACTATTACTTTTGCTGAATCTTTGCTGTTCATTTTATCACAACTGCCCTCTTTTTCAAGGTGCATTACCACGAATATATTTGACTGTTTGCCCTGTTTTTAGTATATTTTACATGAACAGATTTATTACAACAGTGCCGCAAGTACAGTCGTAAGCAGCATCGTTCCAACCAGAATGATCACAACTGCTGCAAGTACTTTTTTATTTTTCTTTTTACTGAAATCATACATATAAATGTACCTCCATTTCAAAAAACACGGCACGGAAAGGATTTCACATGCCATTTTTAGGTTTATTCATTGCAGTTGTCTGCCTGTTCACATTTTTCCGTAAACGTTCAAACCGCTCCCAGGAGAACGTAACTGACCGCTTCTGGAAAAGGGAATCCATCGCAAACAACACCCGCTTACAGGATTTAAGCGGACTCCCCTATATTACCATACCTTTTGACAAATTTCCAATAGGTATGTACGAAAATGATTTATTAAAAAATTATGAAAATACCCTGCAGACGCTTTCCGGGCAAAAGATCGTCAATTTCGGCACACAGACCAATACTGATCTGAAGATCACTTACGGTACTGCCAGTCTCCCTGCCCTGACGGAATACGAACAAAATTTTACCACACTCTGTCAGACGCTTACCGCCTATGCCGGACAGCTTTTCGAACTCGGTCATACCGATGATGCCCGTACAATTTTAGAATATGGTATCAGTATCGGCTCCGACTTAAGCCAGAATTATCTGCTTTTAGCTAAGATCTATCAGTCTTCCGGCGAAAACGGACGGATCCGGGAACTCCTTGCATCCGCAGAACAGCTTGATTCTCTGATGAAACGTTCGATCGTAGAAAAACTGACCGCCATGCTCCCGGAAGATACCGCAAATACGCCGGTACAATGATCCGTATCATGCTTCACAGACATCCGGCTCGTTCCACACATAATATTTTATGGCATTTTCCCATAGGTGGCGATCAGCCGGTCCGTCAGTCTTGACGCCTCGCTCCTTGTCATCTCCGGGAAATTTTCCGGCAGTTTGATCTGATAATGCGCCGCATATTCTCTTAAGTATTTTATCTGCCGTGCCGTTGCCGGCGTCTGTTTTTTCGCCTTATAAAGAAGCGGCTTTGGCATGAAATCTCCGGCAGATTCCTCCTCGTATCGTTCCCTGAGTGCCTCGTAAACCTGCCATGTTTCATATGCATCGTCAAATGCACGATGGGCATTTTCTCTTTTTACCCCAAAGCAGGCACACAGGCTTTCCAGATCCTTTTTCTGCTCTTTCGGCAAAAATTTCCTTGCAAGTTTTAAGGTATCAACCGCATTCCGTTCCAATGGCATATTATGATTTACCGCCCACTGCTTTAAAAATCCATAATCGAAAATCACATTCTGCCCAACGATGATATCCTCTCCGATAAATTCAAAGAACTGCCGCATTGCCTCTTCTTTTTCCATGCCGCCCCGCACCATCGCCTCCGTGATCCCGGTAAGTTCAGTCACTTTTTCCGGTATCTTTACGTTCTGGCATAAAATTGCACCAAATTTATCCACCGCCTGATGGTTCCGGACTCTGACTGCCCCTACTTCTAAAATATGATCGGTCTTTGCATTCAGACCTGTCATTTCAAGATCAATGACTACATAATCCTGCATCCTCATCCTCCATGATCCACGTCACCTTCGCCTGATGGTCTAATGGATCCCTGTCCGTATAATCGAACAGCGCATACAATGGTTTTCCTGCCCGTTTGGGCAGTTCTTTTAATACCCGTTCCCCTTTATCCGGAAAACGATAGGAAAAACACTCCACATGCGACTGCTTTCCATTTTTGCAGTATGCCCGCGTCACCTGTTTCCATACACTTAAATCTTTTGCCCAGACAGGCCTGCTCTTACAGTTTTCACGGTAATAAAGATCAAAGATCAGGCTTTCTTTTATGATATCCAGGATTTCCAGATGATCAGCTTTTTTCCCTGCCTCCGTAATATTCCGCTGTTCTCCGGCAGTGATATCTCCGGCAAATGTTTCTTTGATAAATTCCAGCAAGATCTCCGAGCGCCGGATCCTCGCGTGGCTCATGCCAAAATAGCCGTTTCTCTCATAATATTTTCCAAGCTCCTGAAACATGAAAAATGCGCTCTTAAATAAAACTCCGAGCACCTTCATCGTAATTTCAAACTGCCCGCTGTTATAATACACTTCCAGCATCTCTTCCACCTGACGTATCTTTAAGACATCCTCATAGGGAAGCCACTTTGTCTTCAGCACTTCATAGGGCGGTCTGCTGTGATATTCGATCTCATATTCTTTCGCATGCTCATACATATAGGAGCCCTTTAACACTTTTAAAAATCCAAGCTGGAGCTGGTTTGGGCGGAGTTCATAGATCTCATCAAAGGATTTTGCAAACGTGTCATAATCTTCAAATGGGAGTCCTGCGATCAGATCCAGATGCTCATGGATATTCTCATGTTTCTGAACTTCTTTCACAACTTCCTTTAACCGTTCTAACTGCATGGTGCGGTGGATCTCTCTGATCGTCGCCCCGTTCGTCGACTGCACACCGATCTCTAACTGGATCAGCCCCGGCCGCATCGTTCCGATCAATGCAAGTTCTTCTTCCCTCAAAAGATCTGCCGAGATTTCAAAATGGAAATTGGTGATTCCGTTATCATGTTCCTTAATGTAAGACCAGATCTCCATTGCATGCGCATGATTACAGTTGAATGTCCTGTCCACAAATTTTACCTGCGGCACTTCCCGGTCAATAAAAAACTGCAGTTCCTTTTTCACAAGCTCCGCATCCCGGAAGCGAAGCTGCTTTTCCACAGAGGAAAGACAGTAACTGCAGGAAAACGGACAGCCACGGCTCGACTCATAATAAATGATACGGTTTTTAAAATCGCCCGCCTTGTCATAGCAGAATGGAATGTCACTTAAATCGAGCATTTCCCGCGGTGCGGTAAAGATGATCTCATCCCCGTTCCGGTATGCGATCCCTGGTATTTCTCCAGGTTTCGATCTTTCCTCCGTGCTTTTACCCTCTCCTGTTATCTGTGTTTCCTGTATTTTCTGCTTTTCTTTGTCTCTCCGGCTTTCCCCGGCATAATACTCCGCCAGCTCACAGAATGTCTTTTCCCCTTCCCCGATCATCACACCGGTGATCTGCGGGTGTTCTCTCAAAAAACTCTCCGTCTCATACGAAACCTCCGGACCTCCTACCCAGACCGGCACTTCCGGGCGAAGCTTGTGAAATTCTTCCGCCAGTTCCTCCACAAATGCAATATTCCAGATATAACAGGAAAACATAAGAACATCCGGCTTCGCCTTGTAGATTCCCTCTAAAATATCCTCCATCTGGTTGTTGATCGTATATTCCCCGATCTCTACTGTATCGGAATCAGCCATGCCTTTTGCGTAATGTGCGGCATATGCACGCAGATTATAAACGGCAAGGTTGGAATGTATATATTTGGCATTGATCGCCGTAAGTAAAATCTTCATCTGTTTTCTGCCTCCATTTTTTTCATTATAGCGAAGAAAAAACCTTGTTGCAACGTACAAAAAAATCCGGTTCTCCGCTGCCAGATTTTTACCTGACAGTGTGAAACCGGATTTTCTTTTCTTCATAGATTCGGGTGTCAAAAGGTGGTTTTCAATTTTAGGTCTGTCAAATTGCACAAAAGCGTACAATCTGTTATCTACCGCAAAATATGTCTTACAATAACGTCTATCCCTGCAATCCACAGAAGAATTGCTCCCGCAATATATGCTTTTGTCTTATGCTCAAATCCAAGGTGATATCCGGTATAGATACCGGTCACAACAACCGCGATCGTAAGTCCTGCGATCATCAGGAGCATGACAAGAAGATTTGTTCCCAGAAAGCCAAATGCAATGCCGGTCAGCAGGGTATAAATGCTGGTAACTGCCGCAATCGCCAGTAACTGTTTCCATCCAAGCTTCTGTTCACAGTGCTCTACAATGCGCTCATTTTTTATGGCTTTTGCAACCAGCCGCACTCCCAGGCAGAAAAAGATGGCTGCTGCAATGACAAACCCGGTCACTTTTTCATTGTGCGTTATGGTGTTACGGTACAAAAGTCCTGACAGGTAGCTTCCGACGAACAGTGCTGCCATCTGCCATGCAGCAATCAGTGCACACAGTTTGACAAGCTGTTTTTTGTCGATCTTTGCTACCAGTGATCCCTGACACTCCATGGCTGCAAATATATCCAGCGATATGCCTGCTATGATCAGCAGATTCTCCAACGCATTCATCTTACTCCTCCTAAAAGCGGTTCTTTAGTCTTCTGCTTTTACCGCATCCGTTTTGATAATAAATTTAACACTTCCGTTCACGCCATCTGCAATATCGGTATAAGTCTGGTAATCAGCACCGGCATCTAATACAGCCTGGATACGGTCAACAAGCGGCTCGATATCTCCATTGTAAGAATTGATGATTTCGTCGATTCCTTCTTCACTGAACTCTGTGATTCCGTCTGCAAGTTTATGTGCACCGTCAGAAAGCTCTCCCACACCATCAATGATCGCATCGGTTCCATCACTTAAAGTGCCTGCACCATCGTTTAATTTTTCATTATTAGAAACAAGTGTGGATGCCCCGCTTGCAAGCTGGTCTGTGCCGCTCTTTAACTGCTCAGCTCCTGTTGCAAGTGATCCGGCTTTCTCTTTCAACTGTCCGATACCACCGTCTAAAGTATTTAAACCGTCAGACAGATCAGACGCTCCTTTGTGCAGAGTCGTTGCTCCATCTGCCACCTGACCTGCTCCTGTTGCAAGATCACCTGCTCCTTTCTTTAAGGTTCCTGCTCCTGTTGCAAGGTCTCCGGCACCCTTCTTTAACTTGGTTGCTCCTGTTGCAAGATCACTTGCTCCTTTCTTTAAGGTTCCTGCTCCTGTTGCAAGATCACTTGCTCCCTGTGCCACCTGACCAGAACCACTAGTCAGATCATCCATTTTTCCAGCCATAGTACTGATTGCACCGGATGCCTGCGCTGCTCCATCTGCCACCTGTTTCGCACCAGCCTGAAGTGCTGTAAGCTGTGCCTGTGTTGTCGGATCAGAAATCTGACTGGCTGCTTCATCGATAGCTGAAACAGCTCCCTGAGCCTGACCAATTGTTGCGATCTTGTCTGACAGGCTTACCGCTACAGTCATTGCATCATCTACACTGTTGATTGAAACACCGCCAAGTGCCTGTCCCACCTGCGTAAAAATTGCTGTTGCACTTGCAGGATTTGCACTGTACATGGCAATTCCGTTCATCAGATTTGACTGTGCGCTCTTTAATGAATCGATCGTAGCCTGTGCATTTTCAATGGATGTACCATTTGCCTGTAAATTGGCATTGATCTGATCTTTTTTAGTCTGTAAAGTTGTTGCCATATCTCCCAATTTTCCAACTAATGTATCCACACCTGCACTGACTGCAGATGCTCCGCCTGCAAGCGTTGTTTCACCGCCGTTGACAGCAGTATTTAAATCTTTTACTCCTTTCGCAAGTGTCTGGACACCTGTATTCAGACTGGAAGCTCCGGCAGCTAAAGTGTCTGCTCCAGTAGACAAATCAGAAGCTCCAGTAGATAACGTATCTGCTCCGGTAGAAAGATCATTCACTCCGGTGGAAAGTGTATTGGCTCCGGTGGAAAGATCACTTGCACCTTTGGACAATGTATTGGCTCCGGTAGATACATCCTTGGCACCTTTCTTTAAGGTTCCTGCTCCGTCTTTTAAGGAAGATGCTCCTTTTGCTGCACTTGCTGAACCATCTTTTAAGGTTCCCACACCACTGATCAGTGTTGGTACACTTCCTGCTAAGGTATCCACACCACTCTTTAATGTTCCGATTCCTGTGGATAAAGTAGAAGCTCCATCCGTATAATCTTTGATACCGTTCTTTAATGTTCCGACACCGTCTTTAAACTCACCCATCTTGGATTTTAAAGTATCTACACCGTCTGCGAGCTCACCGGAACCATCTTTTAACTGATCTGTTGCATCTGTTAAAGTATCTAACATATCATCAACTTCAGAAAGATCTGCATCTCCGTCTTTGCTGATAAAGTTTGTTGCATTCATCACAACTGTCATTGTGGTGCTTAATGAGAAATTCTCCACATCTGCAGTTACTTCCACGTAATCCGGGATCGATACATCTCCGTCAAAATCAGAATCATCCACATCTAAGCTCTCTTTTAATCCCGGAAGTGCATATCCGACTACAATATTATTTTTGCCATCGGAGATTACTTTACCATTGGTAACTTTTACATTGGAAAAGCTGTCATCTAATACCATTCCACTGATCGCAGCAAATGGGACATAGATTTCTTCCTCTTTTCCGTCGATCTTTGTTTTTACCGTCTCATTGTTGGTGTAATCAAAACGGATCGTTACTTTTCCTGATTTTCCTGCAAGTTCTTCCGGCTTTACTTCCTTACCATCCAAAGAATAGGTAATTGTCTGGGATACCGGTGTCTCTTTTGTGGAGGTTCCCTGATAATAAATATCGTTGCCGTCTGCCTGCCAGGTCAGTTTGCTGCCATCCTGTTTGAATGTCTCATCACCTTTTACATTTTCGATATCTTTTAAGGTAGAAGCATCCTCGATCGTATCCTTATTTTCATCATTGATCAGATGATCGGAAACAATCACTTTGCGCTCTTTTCCGGTGCTGTCTGCAAGGACATATACGGTTTCTTCCTTGCCGATCTCTTTCTCGCTGAACTTGATGCTGTCATCTAACGCATCTTTTAATTTGCTCTCAGCATCGGAATCTTTTGTATCTGATTTTTTGCTGTCTTTTTCGGTACTCTCTGTACTCTCAGTGCTCTCCTGTGCGGTCTTTGCTGCAAATACGTTTGCCGTGGAAACGCCTGTTCCAACCATTCCGACAACCAGCACACCTGCGATAATACGAATCACATATTTCTTTGTAAATTTTTTCTTTAATTCCGGTAATTTCATCTTTTTTTCCTCCTCTATTTTACTGAACTGACGAATCTTTTTTATAACGGAAACCTGCACTTGTTGCACAGATCAATTTATCAAATACCATAAACATTGCCGGCAGAATAAATGCTACGACGACCAGACTGATCAATGCACCTCTTGCAAGAAGCATACATAAGGAACTGATCATATCGATACTGGAATACATTCCTACACCAAATGTTGCTGCAAAGAAACTTAATGCACTGACGATGACAGACTGTAAGGAACTGTCTAATGCTGTTCTTACTGCATCACGTTTCTCTGCTCCGTGGTTTCTTGCTCTCTTATATTTGTTTGTCATAAGAATTGCATAGTCAACGGTTGCACCGAGCTGGATCGTTCCGATTACGATGGAAGCGATAAACGGAAGAACCGTTCCGGTATAATGCGGGATACCCATGTTGATGAAGATCGCAAACTCAATGACCATAACAAGGATGACCGGTAATGAAACTGACTTCAGTACAAATGCGATGATAATGAAGATCAGAATAATGGAAACCGCATTTACGGTATTAAAGTCTGTATTCGTGATGGTGATCAGATCCTCTGTACATGGAGCCTCACCGATTAACATTGCAGTGTCATCGTATTTTTTAATGATATCACGGATTGCATCACACTGTGCATTCACTTCATCCGATCCTGTCTTGTACTCGGACATTACATAGATCATCTGATATTTTCCGTTATCCAACATTTCTTTGATATCATCCGGGATCATATCCTTCGGTACAGTCGGTCCCATAACGGAATCAAGTCCCAATGCCAGTTTGACACCGTCCACATCAGAGATCTCATTTTCCAGGTTTCTTGCATCTTTGGAGTTTAGATCGCTGCTTGCAAGGATCACATGTGTCGCACCCATATCAAAATCATTTTCCAGTGCGTTTCCTGCTTTTACACTCTCTAAGTTATCCGGAAGTGTTCCCATCAGATCGTAATATACCTGATTGTGGTTCTGTCCGTAGAAGGCAGGTCCGATGATCACTAAGAATAAAATAATAAAGATCCAGTAATGTTTTGTCACAAATCCACCGATACGTCCAAGATCCGGTATGATGGCTTTATGTCTTGTCTTTTCGATCCATTTATCCATTGCAAGGATCATTGCAGGAAGGATCGTAACACATCCGATCACACCAAATACAACACCTTTTGCCATAACAACACCAAGGTCCATACCAAGTGTAAATGTCATGAAACACATTGCAAGGAATCCGGCGATCGTCGTGATGGAACTTCCGACTACGGAAGTTAACGTCTGTGAGATTGCATGGGACATCGCACGTTTCCTGTCATCCGGGTAGCGTTCCTGGTTCTCTAAGTAGCTGTGCCACAGGAAAATGGAGTAGTCCATCGTTACTGCGAGCTGTAACACTGCTGCAAGTGCCTGTGTGACGAAAGAAATCTCTCCGGCAATAAAGTTTGTTCCAAGATTGTATACGATTGCCATACCGATACTCAGAAGGAAGATAAACGGTAAAAGGAATGAGTCCATCGTAAGTGCAAGCACCAGTGCGGATAATCCTGCTGCGATCACAACATACATGATGACCTCACTGTTACAGATCTTTTTGATATCGGTAACGACTGCGGACATACCGCTCAAAAGACACTGTTCATTGGTCAGTCCCCGTATCTCCTCGATGGCATCAAGTGTTTCATCTGCTGACATGGACGTGTCAAATGTAATGATCATAAGCTGGCTGCCTGTGTCTGCATTCTGCAGGGAATCTTTTAAATCATCCGGCAGCATATCCATCGGGATTGAGATATCAGCGAGTGCGCCATACCATAAAACATCTTTCACATGATCGATCTCTTTTAGCTTATCTTCTAACTGTGAAATCTCTTTTTCCTGCATGCCGTCTATGACCGCCACGGAAAAAGCACCTGTTCCAAACTCATCTAACAGGATATCCTGTCCTTTCATCGTCTCAATATCTCCCGGGAGATATGAGAGGATATCGTAATTGATTCGCGTATTCATGTAGATGATCCCGGTCGGTATCAATAACAGAAAACTCAGGATCAGAATCGGAATACGGAATTTCACTACCCATTTTCCAAACTTAATCATCTTTTTCACTCTTTCTTTCTTTTTATTTTCCTGTGGCATACATTTCCCCCTGCCACAATTTCTTTTAGTGTAAAAAAAAAGACTGAATCTGAAAAGATTCAATCTAATTTCTCTGTAGTATCTAATTATACAAATTGCCCAAAATGTATATTAAAGTTAACATTTGATTCCGATTGTATATATGGATGACTGATTAAATTTCCGCTAAAATATCTTCCATGGATCTCTTTATGATGTAATCATAGATCTCTGCTAACTCCCGCGCTGAGATCGTCATCCCGGACTGGATCCAGTTCATGACAATATAGCACATGGACTGTGCATAATACGCAGCAATACGTTCCGGTGTCAGCCAGACATACTTTGGTTTCTTCGTGGCTGCCGAACGTTCAAACACCCGCAGAAACACCTTCATGATACAGGACTGTGCAATGCTCTCAAACGAATTTTGTCCCTCCAGACGGCTCGCCTTCTGATAAAACTCCTTTTCTTTTTCAATGTTGGAAAACAAAAGCACCAGTGCCTCATTTACCATTCCGTTTTGTATCAGCGGCTCTGCCGGAGCGATCAGCTGTGTATCTATGATCCACTCCAAAAGTTCATACTTGTCCTGAAAATGGTTATAAAATGTCGGTCGTATCACGCCTGCCTTATCTGTAATCTCTTTGATCGTAATCTTCTCGATCGGATGTTTTAATGCAAGCTCTTTAAAACTTTCTGCCAAAAGCGTATCTATCGCGCTCTTTCCCTGTCCAGTCATATCTCCCTCAAAGTTTTCTTACATAATCATTCTTCCAATGGTAATGCTAAGTCCTTCCGGATCATCCCGCAGATTGAGCATCCCGCCCGTCTCCACGATCCGTACCAGCGGTCTTAACGAAAAGTCCCTGAAATTCTTCGCCACAATACCATGCTGCCCGTTCGACAGCAATACTTCACATCCAATCGGATATACCGCCATTCTGCGTAAAAATATATTGACTAACTTCGGGTCAAATTCTGCTCCCGCCATCGCCATCATATATTCGATTGCATCCGCCGGCGAGAGCTGTTCTCTGCCGGGACGTTTCGAGATCATCGCATCATAACTGTCCGTGACTTTAATGATCCTCGCATATAACGGGATATCATCTCCGGATTTTCCGATCGGATAACCCTCACCGTTATACCATTCATGATGCATCATGACTCCGGCAGAAACAACGGCCGGAAAATGGTAGGATGTCCTTAAATATTCAGCACCAAGTTTCGGATGACTCTTCCACGCTTCCCGTTCAGCCCCTTCAAGCGGCCATTTTCCGTTGGCAATTTCTTCCGGTAAAAACTTCTTTCCTATATCATGCAGCATGGCTGCAATTCCAAGATCGTATAATTTGCTTCGCTCCAATCCGTATCTTGCACCCACCATGATCGAAAGCACACCGACATTTACGGAATGGTAATAAATATATTCGTCATAGTTGCGGATGTCCATCATATTAAACATTACATCGCCATTTTTCAAGATGTCTTCCACAACATTTTTCACAGTCATACGCAATTTTACTTCATCTACCGGCAATTCACTTTCATCCGTATCAAAATCAAACAGATCATGTATCAGCTTCAATGCATGACAGCGCACCTGCGGCGTGAGCACCTGCTGTATCTCAATCCCGCATGTAAATTCATCATCTATGTATATTCCAGGATATCCGAGAAACTCCAGGTTGGATATATATTCTGACGTCAGAAGCAGATGCTTTGCAAGAAGCAGTCTTCCCGCTCCATCATAAATATCCTGTCCAAGAGCCATTCCCGGCTTTAACCTGCTTGTCGGTATATAGCGCATGTACGTTTCCTTTCAAATTACAGTACCTTTATTTTATAACATTTATTCGTCAAATTCAACTGTCACAAAGTACCCTTTTGGAGTTTCTTTGACATCTACAACCTTTCCTTCCCCTGATTTGATCCGTTCACTTACCGCATAGTTAGCAGACATTGCATATGCTTTCCCAAGTGTATAATAATAGGAACCCGGAAGTTTTCCCTCTGTGATCGGCAAAACATCTCCAACTTCAAGTAATCCCGTACGCTCCATTTTAAACTCTTCGCGTCTCATTTTCTTTCCTCGTCTTTCTTCTGCAATGAATATATCAAAAGCACCATTGTCACATCAAAAGCATTATAGTATAATATTGCTACATTCTCAAGAAAAATCACTTCCGGAGGATCCTTACCTTATGTCAGAACAAAAAGATATGATCTTAGAAAATTTTCTTTCGTCTGCAATCCGCACTTTAGATACCGATGAAATTTACAACATCCTGATGGATTCACTCATTTTACTGCTGCATCCACAGGGACTTTTACTGACCCAGAATTTAAACACCAGACGTTCCTTTTACACTGTACGCAGATGGGGAGATATTTTCTTTGAAAAAGATTACTCCGTTCCTTCTGACGCATTTCTCGAAGAGATACTGCACCAAAAAGGTTTTCTTGTAACAGGATCAGATTTTCTTACGGACAATCCTCTGTTAACTCCCCGGCAGAGCCGCTGGCTCGCACAGCAAAATATTCACGCAATTAAGGCGATCCGTTATCAGCAGGCTGTCATTGGTCTTTTGTATATTGCTGACGATGCGGACCGCATCTACACCGAAGAGGAACTTGTCTGTCTCGACCGTATCTGTTACTATGCTGCGTATCTTCTGCGCAACGCCAACCTGTATTATAATGCTTACCATGCTTCGATCACAGACAGTCTTACTTCCTTATATAACAGAAAACATGCCTTTGAATGTATCAAAGATGCCTGTTCGACGGATACCCCGATCAGTCTGATCCTGCTCGACATTGATGATTTCAAGCTCTACAATGAGCTTTACGGTGCCACGGAAGGAGATAATCTGATCACGCTCTGTGCACAGGCAATCCTTTCAAAGATCAGCCCGTCTGACCTCGCATTCCGTTATGGTACAGATGTTTTTATGATACTGACACAAGGGGATGATCCCACCAGTGCAGGTGCACTTGCTAATGAGATCATCCATAATATCATCAGTCTGCGGAGCAAAAACGATACCGTGTGGGACACAAGCATTACCTGTGGTATATCCACTTTTCCATCTATTTCTCCAGATGCGAAAACACTGCTCCATAATGCAGAACAGGCGATCTATTATGGTAAACTAGGGGGCAAAGGTCACCTTACCGTTTACCGGACCGGTCTTGAGACACGTTCCACCGATTCGAACTTAAGAACTGCATACGAACGTGTTGCGCCTACCATCTATGCACTGACCGCTGCGATCGATGCCAAGGACAGCTACACATTTATCCATTCCATGAATGTGTCGAAATATGCTGTGATCTTAGCCAGAGATCTTGGCATGAGTGAAAATGACATCGAACTTGTGCGTGATGCCGGTATGCTGCATGACATCGGAAAAATCAGTATTCCGGAACGCATTTTACAGAAAACCTCGCAGCTGACACCGGAAGAATATGAGATCATGAAGACACATGTTGAAAACTCCACAAAAATGATCCGTTATCTGCCGCATATGGATTATGTAATTCCTGCAGTACTTGGTCATCACGAACGGTATGATGGCACGGGATATCCGCGTGGTCTTGCCGGTGAGGATATTCCTTATATGGCAAGAATACTTACCATCGCCGATTGTTTTGATGCCATGACTGCCAGACGTCCATACAAAAAGCCGCTCTCTGTCTCCTATGCTGTCAGTGAACTGAAAAAAAACAGTGGAACACAGTTTGATCCGGAATTAGTCAACGTATTTATCCGGCTTATCAATGAAGGTAAAATTACAGTATAGCGCAGTCTGGGCAATCAGATGCAGCTTGCTCAAATATTCTATTATCACGAACCAAAAAAGTGTCCCTGAAAATCTTTTATCCAGATTTTCAGGGACACTTTTTATATCTGTTTCTCTTTCTTTCCGCTTAATCACTTAATCGATTTCTTTATAATCTACGTCGACTGCTTTCGCTTCCTGCTCCATATCTTTCACCGTCCGCACCGTCTTTGTCACAACCCACAGATCACTGATTCCATCATAGATCAGGGCTGCTCCTACAAACTGCATGGCAAGTTTGACCATGCCAAACGCATTGACAATGCAGAGCACGCCAAATGCAATACTGATAATGGCAATGATCAGCATAATCCACCATCTGTCATATCCGCCATTCTTTGATTCTAACGCCATTTTCACATCCTGCACACCGTGAACAGCAAGTATCACACCGATCACGATCGGTACCAGGCTCACGATACTGCTCGGTTTTAAGAAGATCCATACACCGATGATTAGCACGATCAGCCCAAGGATTCCGGTGAACATATAACCGTTTCTATTGGTAATATAGGAAAACAGTTCTACCCCTCCAAGAATGATAAGTCCTGCGGCAAGCACTTTACATACGATATCGATCGTCTCTCCTGGCCATACGATCAGAACCACGCCCAATGCGATGCATAAAACTGCTGACATTATTGCATCCGCCTTTACTCTCTTAAAAAAATCTTTCATACTCTGCCTCATTTCCCGCCACACATGTTCTTATATGTGGCGCATTTTAATTCACCTCATATATTGCCTTAATTTCCCTTATTAGAATAACATTTTTTTATTTTTTCGTAAACATACATTCTGTTTCAGTTGTCTATTTTTTGCTGTGGTGTTACAATGAGCGCAGTTCATTCATGAAAGGAGTTTTCTCTATGGGAAAAGAAGTAAAAACAAATGCCATGCGCATTTTAGACCGCAATAAAATACCTTATGAAATTATCAATTATGAGTGTGATGAATTTATAGACGGTCTACATACCGCAGAAAAGACCGGTGCTCCAGTAGAACAGTCGTTTAAAACGCTCGTTATGTCCGGCAAGGCTGCCGCCGGCGGGAACAGACAGTATTATGTTTTTGTCGTACCGATCGCAGAGGAAGTCGATCTGAAAGCAGCAGCAAAATGTGTCGGTGAGAAATCACTCGAAATGCTTCATGTAAAAGATCTGACACCACTTACCGGATATGTGCGCGGCGGCTGCTCTCCGCTTGGCATGAAAAAGCAGTTTCCGACTGTTGTACATGAAAGTGCTGCATCCTTTGATAAGATTTATATCAGTGGCGGACGTGTCGGCACTTCCATTACGGTCAACCCGGATGCACTCTTAAAAGTGACTCGCGGACAGTACGCAGATATTATCCAGCATAACTAAAGACAATTCGGGTGTCAAAAGTTGTGAACCACCTTTTGACACCCGAACTTTATTATTTCCTTATAATTGTGCTATTTTTGTTCCTAACTTGTCATCTCTGCACCTTCGCCTCTGGCAAGATCCATGATCTTCTGAAGTTCAGCGCCTTCTACTGGTGCAACACCGTGATCGATATGTTTTCCATCCTCTAAAAATTCGCCCAGCATACGGACATCCTTTTCTTTGGACATTTCAATCGTATAGTAACCTGCTTTTCCGGTTTTTGGATTGATCGTCAGATAAATACGGTAGCAGAGTGGCGGAACTAACCCTTTTTCCGGGAGATCCACACGGACTAATGTCAGATCCTCTGCAATGTCAAGTGCCATAACGGAATAATCATTCTCGGTGTATGGATTTAACTTCGGCTCCTTGAACACGCCTGCAAAAATCTCATTGATAAAAGCCTCTTTTTCATCGCACAGTTTGTTCATGAACTCCTGTTTCTCGGTAAACAGACGCTTCGGTAATACGCCAAACTCAACCTGGCGTTTTACAAATACCTGGAACTGTGCCGGTGTCATCTTCACCTGTTTCATCTGCGCTGCACGTTTTGCTGCCTGCTCATCAGCCTCATGTAACTTCTGTACAAGCTCTGTCTTTAATACGAGGTTATCAGAAAACGGATTGATCACCATTCCTGCAAGTTTTAACTCCGGTTTTACAACGATATTATTACATGCCGGGAATGGCATATTAAGCATCGCCTGGCTCTTTGGCTCCTCCGGAATCTGCTCTTTTGACGTATATACAACCAAAAACTGCTCTTCATTACTATTCTTTAAAAAACATGGAATCGGGCGATCCGGTGCCTGCAACATCGCCGGTACAAACAGCTTTGTCGGACGGAGCAGATTAAGAACCGTGGTAAGACGTTCTTTGGTCCGGTCTGCGGCGTATTCCTTAATAGCCTCCTCAAGTCTGTCGTTCGTGATTTCCATTGTCATTTTCTCTTCCATAATTTTCCAATATCCTTTCCTGCAAAAACCTGCCCAAAACTTACGGACATCTCATTATATCACACCCCCCGCAAAAAATGAATGTTTTTTTTAGCTCCAGCGCCCGCCGGATGAGACAGCCTGCCCTGTTGCTTCTTTTCTATTTTCCCTATTTTCCTTTTCACCCAGACAGCTTCCGAATACTAACAGTTCATGTGCAAACAAAGGCATGGATGCAAGCACTAACAGTTTTACCCATTCAAGCAGTGTCAGTCTGCAGGTTCCAAACAGAACGACAAAATAAGGTACCTCCGTCACAAGCAGCTGCAGTCCCATCCCGATCACAAACGCAGCGATCATCAACCGGTTTTCCAGGTGATTCATCCGGAACAATGACGTTTCAACATCACGCATGCCGATCGCATGAAACAGCTGTGACATTCCAAGCACTGTAAATGCATAGGTCTGACAGCGGTTTAAAAGCTCCGTGTCCACAAGCAGTGTCCTTATCGCAGCCGGTGTGATCTGATTTCCCGCCCGGAGCAGAATCCCCACCGGGAGCTGCAAAAATGCCACCATACTGATCAATGCGATCAGCGCTCCATAAAAGCAGGTACAGTTTAATCCACCGCCCGCAAACAGGCTCTCATCTTTTCCACGCGGTGGTCTGTCCATATAGCTTTTATTTTCTTCCTCATCCACACCAAGTGCAAGCGCCGGAAGGGAATCTGTGATCAGGTTGATCCAGAGAATGTGGCTTGATTTTAACGGTGCCGCAAAACCGCACGCCACAGACACAAGCATTGTTATGATCTCCCCAAAATTAGAGGAGAGCAGAAATATCACGGATTTACGGATATTTTCATAAATGCATCTTCCCTGCGCGATGGCCTTTGCAATCGTTGCAAAATTATCATCCGTCAGCACGATATCCGCCGCATTTTTTGCCACATCCGTTCCCGCCTTTCCCATGGCGATCCCGACATCCGCTGCTTTTAAGGACGGCGCATCATTGACGCCATCTCCCGTCATCGCAGTAATCTCTCCGTTTTTCTTGCATGCCGCCACGATACGCACTTTGTGCTCCGGTGAGACATGTGCAAATACACGCACCTTTTTTATCTTCTCCGCGAGCATTTCATCCGTCATTTCCATTAATTCCTCCCCGGAAATGCATTCGTTTTCTTCCGACACAATGTGCAGTTCTTTCGCAATCGCAAACGCCGTGTCGATCCGATCCCCCGTGATCATGACCGTCTTTACACCCGCACGGTAAAATTCCTGCACAGCATCCTCTGCCTCCGGGCGTATGGGATCTGCCATTCCGACAAACCCGATAAACGTTAACCCGTTTTCCTTTAAACCGGAGGCCGGATTTCTCATTCCAAGTGCCAGTACCCGGAGTGCCTCCCCGGTAAACGCATGGATCACCTGATCGATCTCTCTGCGTTTCTCCGGCGTCATTGGAATCCGCCCGCCACCTTCCAGCAGAAATGCAGAGCGCTCTAAAATTTCATCCGGTGAGCCTTTGGTATAAGAAACATTTTCTTTTTCCCCACGATGCAGAGTTGTCATCATTTTCCGTTCAGAGTCAAATGCGATCTCCTGCGTTCTCGGAAAACTTTCTTCTAAACGCTCTCTTTGTATCTCAAACCCTGCCGCCATATCGAGCAGTGCAAGTTCTGTCGGATCGCCGATCCGCTCTCCACGGATGGATGCATCGTTACAAAGTGCATATCCCTCCAGAAAATACCGGTCTTTTCTGCGGTTTAACCGCTTTGGCTCACAGATTTTCCCATCCGTATAACATTTCGTCACCGTCATACGGTTCTGCGTCAGCGTTCCCGTCTTATCCGAACATACCACACTCACACAGCCTAAGGTTTCCACACTCGGCAGTCTTTTCACAATCGTATTGACCTTTACCATGCGTGATACCGAAAGTGCCAGTACCATCGTAACGATCGCCGGCAGTCCTTCCGGGACTGCTGCGACCGCCAGTGATATCGCGGTGATCAGCATTTCTGCGACATTGCGTCTCTGCAAAACCGCCATCACAAACAGCAGGATACACAAAAAAACGGAAACTGTACCAAGAATTTTCCCAAGATCCGCAAGTCTTTTCTGCAGCGGTGTCAGTTCCGTTTTTGTCCCGGAAAGCAATTTTGCGATACCGCCTATTTTCGTATCCATCCCGATTGCAGTGACGATCCCCTCCCCACGGCCGTATGTGACATTTGTGGTCATATATGCCTCGTTCTGATCGGTCGTATTTTTTGAGACCGGGACAGATTCTCCCGTCAGCGCCGACTCCTCGATTTTTAAATTAACCGCTGATATGATCCGGATATCTGCCGGCACCTGCCGCCCTGCCTCAAGACAGACAATATCCCCGGGAATCAGATCAGCAGCAGGAATCTCCCGGATTCCATCCTCATCATGGATCAGGGCATGCGGGCTTGTCATTTTTTCCAACGCCTCTAACGCCCGTTTCGCCTTTCCCTCCTGGATCACTCCGACCACGGCATTTAACAGTACTACTGCAAGTATAATGCACATATCTCCATATTCCCTCAGCAGCAGGGATATTGCCGCAGCCGCAAACAAAATAAAAATAAGCGGATCGCAAAGCTGTTCCACAAAACACGACAGCATCGATTTCTGTTCTTCCTTATCCAACAGGTTGTATCCCCGCTTCTGCCCATTTCCCTGTTCCTTTGACTTCTCCTGCATCATAGCCTCCCTACCGCATACTTTCACACAGATATCCCGGCGGAGGGCTTTTGAATTCATAGGACATAATTTCCTATGAATTCAAAAAAGCCTGCCCTCATAATCTGTGATTACCACATCTTATGAGGACAGGCCATAATTCATGACAACGGATTCGCCTATCTTAAAACAAATTTGCCAACGATCTCACGGAGCTCGTCTGCACAGGAGTAACACTCAGATACCATATCATGTGTAGCACCTGTTTTCTCCACCATACCGCTTGTCTTTGACGCAATATCGGATACACCGACTGCTGCTTCTCCCACAGTATCGTTGATACCGCTTAATGCCTGTGCGATCGACTCGATCAAATCCGAGAGCTGCAGCATAGAATCTTTTACCTGATTCATGTTGGACTTGAATACATCTGCATCATCCTGATACTGGGCACCTACCTGTTCAAATTCTTTATAATCTTCAAGTACGGTCGTCTCCAAAAATCCGGTTGTCTCACTTAAGCACTCTGTCATATTACCAACTGCTTCATTGACAGCCTTTACAATATTACCGATATCTGCGATTGCTTTTGAGGTCTGGTCTGCAAGACTTCCGATCTCTGTTGCAACAACTGCAAATCCACGTCCTGCTTCTCCGGCTCTCGCAGCCTCAATACTTGCATTCAATGCTAAAAGTCCGGTCTGGGAAGAAATTTCCATAATGGTGTTAGTCAGCTCATTGATCTTTTCAACTGCCTTTGATCCCTCGATCGCCTTTTCGGATTTTTCTTTCACATTCGTATACATTTCCATGGTACGGTTACTTGCAGTTACTGTCTTATTACACAGATTCTTTGCTCTGTCCATAACCTCATTGGAAACATCTGCACCTTTTTCAGCCATTTCTGTAAGTCTGTCAGCTTCCTCTTTCATGGTGCCGACATTTTCATTGATATTTACAGTCGTTGCTGCAGTCTCCTGCATACCCGCTGCAAGCTGCTGGCTGGTTGCGGAGTTATCTGAGCACATGTGATCCACCGTCTCAGTTACCTGTTTTAATCCATCTACATTTCCGGTAATCTGCTGGCTTGCTGTGTCAATATTTGCAACCATCTCACGCAGATTTCTTCTCATAACACGGAGTTCCCGCGCCATAAAACCGGTTTCGTCTGTTCTTTTACATAAACCGTCACTCTTTGCATTATGACTGAAATTCAGATCTGCAGTATTTTTGATAATCTCTGTCAGATGTTCCAGTGGTGTACAGATGAAGCGGCTTAACAGATATCCAATAATCACACAGACAACAAGTGTAATTCCTGCTGTTATACTCATAGACCAGATCATCTGATTAACCGGTTTTACAATCTCATCTTTGTCAGCAGTTATGACCACGATCATATGGTCTGGTGTCAGCGCATATCCGGCATACTTGATTTCGCCATTAAATTCATATTCAACAACAGCATCCTCCGGAACAGTTCCGGACGCAAGCTGTGATACCACCTCTTTAATCACAGTGTTTTCAACTGGCTGCCCAATCTTATCTGCGGTCGGATGATAGATCATCGTACCATCTTCTGATACCAGATATGCATATGCACTCTCTACTCCTGTCATGTTGATCTCACTTATGATTTTCGAATATTCTTCATCTGTTGCAATATCTGCCGGAACATTCCCGATCGTCTGTGCTCCCATCTCTGCAAGACTCAGAATATAATTTGAATTTACGTTTTCAACAACTTTCCTCGATTTTGAACTGGCATTGATCATACTCCCTACAAGAGACACAACAACAATAAAAACCGCCAGTAAAGTAATTTTCGCTGAAATCGAATGAATGAATGTTACTTTTTCCTGTTTCATCGTACCTTTCTTCCGTATCAAATTTGAATACAGTTTCCCTTTCTTAGTGTTTTTCAGAATTATAGCACAATTTTATTTGAAATGCATTTTGTTTTCATTAAAATTTCAAAATTACTTATTATAATTTTTAATGAATTAAAATAAGACCCTGTTAACAGGATCTCTCTTTAGAAGAATCTCTATAATGCCGGCGACCGGAATCGAACCGGTACTGTATTTCTACAACAGGATTTTAAGTCCTGCGCGTCTGCCAGTTCCGCCACGCCGGCATTTCCCATATGTATTGCCTCCTATGTTCGAAAACCTTCACTCACGAGCTACTTAAAAATGTCTTCCTACCGGACAATACACAATGGGCAGAGGTGGATTCGAACCACCGAAGCAAATTGCAGCAGATTTACAGTCTGTCCCCTTTGGCCACTCGGGAATCTGCCCATTTATCAGATACGCAAAATGCGCTCTGACAAGAAAAGATTATAGCATAGCAGCTTCTATTATGCAAGTATTTTTTGTCCGAAAGCCATACCTTAAAACCTGAAAACTAATTTTCTGATCTGTCATACATCAAAATAACTGCGGAATATTTCTGCAGGCTTATTTTGAGTACTCCATCCGCAACTTCATACTGTTTTGGCATCAGTGAATAGCCCGTCTCATTTGAAATGATCACACGCTCTAACACTGCTTTTTTCGGTATTCCGCACTGCCATACTTCAAGTTCCACATCACGTTCCTGTTCCTTATTATTCACAAGGACAACAAACTGCTCCCTGCGGTTAAATCTCGCGTAACAAAGGAGATTATCATCTCCTCGGAGATTATCATCTCCTTTTAAAAACATAAGGGAACCGGTGCGGAGTGCTTCATGTTCTTTATGAATGCGGATAATATCACGATGAAAATCGATCAGGACAATGTCCTCTTTCCCCCATGGATAGGTACGTCTGTTATCCGGGTCTGTGAATCCGCAGAGCCCTGCCTCATCACCATAATAAATGGTAGGTGCACCCGGCCATGTCATCTGGACAACCACTGCCTCACGAAACACCGCCGGTTTAATTCCTTCCTCAGCAGCTGCCGTGCCAAGTGTTGCTGCACGTCCCACTTTTTCGTTAGTTCTTGTCATGAATCTGGAATGATCATGATTTGAAAGCTCATTCATGGCACACAAAAGCTGCGATGTCTGGAAACTTGCCATATAATGACGCATGGAGTCTTCAAAATCTTTCACGCTTCCCTTTAACTGTGGTTTTGCCTCATCGCTGTGTTTTTCCATACCGGTCAAAAACCAGGTCAGCGGCTCCATGAATGCATCATAGTTCATAACGGTATCCCACTGGTCACCTTTCTGGAGCCATTCCTTCGGGTCACCGTAATGCTCTGCTAAAATAATTGCATCCGGGTTTGCCGTTTTCACTGATTTACGGAAATCTCTCCAGAACTTATGGTTCATCTCCGGGGAATGTCCTAAATCTGCAGCAACATCAAGTCTCCAGCCGTCCGCATTGTATGGCGGAGATACCCATTTTGCTGCAACACGCATAATATCATCATACAGTTTTTCAGAGCCTTCATAGTTGAGTTTTGGCAGCGTATCATGTCCCCACCAGCCCTCGTAGGTCGTATTGTACGGCCATGCAAACTGATCCTGGAATCCAAAGAAATTGCGGTACGGACTGTCTTTGGAAACAAAGGCTCCATCCTCATAATCGCCGCTTACCTGATAGATTTCCTCGCGGTCAAGCCATTTATTAAATGATCCACAGTGATTGAACACACCGTCTAAGATCACTTTCATGCCACGCGCATGGATCTCTTCTACCAGCTCTGCAAAAAAACGGTTGCTCGCCTCAAGATTTTTCTTATTGGTCACACGGTTGATATAGCGTTCAGCCTTTCTGTTATCACTCACACCGTCTTTTAACAGCTCGCCGCCGTCCTCAACGATTTTTCCATAATGCGGGTCAATATAATCATAATCCTGGATATCGTATTTATGATTGGATGGGGACACAAATAACGGGTTAAAATAAATTACTTCCACACCCAGATTCTGCAGATAATCCAGTTTCTGTCTGACACCCTCTAAGTCACCGCCATAAAACTCTGCCACGGAAAAATCAGACGGGCACTGATCCCAGCTGTCCATCTTTCTGCTGGTAGAACGGATATAATAGTACTCATCGGTCAGCACATCATTCGACGTATCGCCGTTGTAAAAACGGTCGACTAAGATCTGGTACATAACTGCACCCTTTGACCATTCCGGTGTTGAAAATCCCGGAATAATGCAGAAACGGTATTCGTCACGTTTTTCCTTGCTGACACCATAGCGGTCATAATATACATTTAACAGACCGCTTGCCACTTTAAAATAATAGTAAAACGGCTCCTCTCCGAGTGTGAATTTTACCTCATAATAATCAAAGGCTCCCCCGGTCTCTGTCTTTTTCATTTTATATTTTTTATCTCCGGTACACAGCCATACGATATCGACATTATCGCGCGCTGTACGGAAACGGACAGTCACTTCATCCCCTGCATCCGGTTCCACCGGCTGTCTGTAATCTGCCGTTCCATCCGAAAAAAGTGCATTCTTTTTTAACAGCGGACGCATCTGCATAATATATCTCTGTATACGGTTTAACTCATAAACTGATTCTTCCTGGTTCATGTAATCCCTATTTTCCTTTCTTTGCGAAAATTTACGAAAACTCTTCATTTATTATAACACAGAATGGTACTTTCGCAACGTCTAAAACTGCATTTATACAAATAATAACACACAAAAAAGTCTACTGACCATAAAAATCTGAAAGACACTGCAAACCTTATATCCTGTTAGATATAACATAATACCAGGACCTAAAATCTATTTACACAGATAATTTCACGTTATATAATTTTCGTATGGAATTTTTAATTTAAAGGAGGATCTCAGGTTGACTGACAGTGATATCAAGCTTTTTTTCGATGTCTATTTTAATAATTTTATCACCAGCATTTCCTGGGATGAACAGATTCATGCTCCGGCTGCAAAAGAAGAATGGATCAGATGCCTGAAAAACTGTGGGCGTTCAAGATATCAGCTTTGTATCGAGGATGATCTTTTATTCCATTCATTTTTCACGCACTTAAAAGAAGATAAATCTACTTTAAGCAACAGCCAGTATGATCTGGTCTTAAGCTATTGCCGTAAACTTTATTACAGCCAGTATAATGAGCCATCCCTGCAGCTTCGTTTTGCAAAAGAGCTGATTTCTCATTATGAAGCAAATAAAGATGTGGAGAGTCTTATTTTTCTCTACACCTGCGCCGCCTATTCCGCACTTCAGCTTTCCCGCACAGGCGATCATAAGATGGGGCTGCGCTCAAGTGACTATTACAAAAAAGTTGTAGCACTGCGCGATAAGATCGACACATTTCAGGTACCGGAAAGCCGCGATTATATTTTTGTCGCCTATGATAACCTGATCCGTGTTGAGCCGTTTCTTCACAATCTGCCGATTGAGGAGGCATATCAGTTCTTTTTAGAACTGATCGAACTGCGCAAGCAGGAAAAGTTCTGCCGTTACGATACGTCAATCCGCGCATTCCCAAAATTGTAAATAAAACGATCAACAATTTTCTCTCCTGCGAAAATGACCTGCTGCTTTTTGATATTGAATTTCCGGATTCACTGCGGCTGCATTTATCTGAACTGACACTGCAGCATTATACCCAAGTCCTTAAGCACAAGGGTTCCATTTACGACTGTCCGCCCGCCCTCGTATTTCAATATTATCGTCTCATGGCAGAAGAAGAGGCATTAAGCTGGGACGAAGCTTATTCGGTCGTAGATGATTATTATACCCGAAAAAAAGAAATGATTCCGGATGAAACAGAACTGGATTATCTGTCCTTTTATGTGGATCTTCCAATTCTTCTGATGCACTTTCTGTCCCATACCACCCTTTCCGAGGCAGAAAAAGATCGCAGAAACCTCACTTACCGCAGTATGGTCATTCATTTTCTGTCGACAAGACATTACCGTCTGCACACATACTCGCAGTATGATGGTATGCGTATGGCATGTTTTCATCCAATCGTGCTTGATACGTTCCACCACCCGGTTGAAAAGACAAACTTTATCCTTGATCTGATCGTTTGTAGTCATCTGGCAACACTGACACACTCCGTTATGGTTTCTTATCTGGCGGAGGCGCTTTTAAAATATATTTTCGATGATAAGCCAGAGCTTCTGATCTGCCCGGCACTTGGTTCGACGGTTTCTGAAATTCAGAAAAACCGCACGCATATCATTGATTTCGCCGTGCAGGGTTCGATGCTTCACGATATCGGTAAAAACGGAATCGTCCCGATCATCAACACGCAGCACCGCAGGCTGACGGATTACGAGTTTGACCTGATCCGCATGCATCCGGAAACGGGAGCAAAGGATCTCGCCTCTGTTCCTGATTTTGCGTGTTATGCAGATATCGCACATGGACATCACCGCACTTATGACGGCACAGGCGGTTATCCGGATGACTTTGACATCCTCCATTCACCGTGCCGCCCGGTCATTGATCTCGTGCACATCTGTGACTGTCTGGATGCCGCTACGGATTACTTAAGCCGCAACTATCACAATGCAAAAGATTTTGATACCGTGCTTTCGGAACTGGCGGATGGCCGTGGCACACAGTATAATCCGAATATCATTGACCTGATCCTGGATCATCCGGATCTTCAGAAAGAGCTTGCCTCTTTAATCGGACCAAACCGCGAAAATATCTATTATGATGTATACCGCACTTTTGCGAACAAACAAAAATAACCATGCGATTTTAACCGCATGGTTATTTTTTCAGAAAAAAAGATAGCTATCGGCTAGCTATCTTTTTAGGAGAAGGTATTTTTACTATGGGGTATAGCAAAAAATATATATAATGTATTGGGGGGTTTTTACAGTAATTATAATAGCATGAGCGGCAGGATAAGTGTGCACAAATTTGAAGTTTTTTTACCGCCCAAACTATACAAAATAAACAGTACCTTAGTACCGGTTTAAAAACTGGTACTAAAATTATGCACAAACGATTGCGCATCAGATTTCCCAATAGTTTTCATGGAAGATCACTTTGCGGTAAGTTCCGAAGGTCAGCCAGTGGTTCCAGAATTCTGTATCCGTCTCTCCCTGTCCATATCCGTCTAAGAATGCCTGCAGATCTTTCTGCGATTTCACATTCACGGCAAATCCTCTTCCGTTGACAACCGGAACTCCTGAGTAGCGGTAATCTGCTAATGGAAGGATCGCCTCGATCTTATTGTCACGCACCTGTACGGCAGCCTGATCTCTTAAGATCAAAATATCAAAGTACTCCGGATATTCATAAGTCTCGCTCTTCGTCGGGATCTCATCTCCCACGGTGTAGGTCTTCTGCTCCGGTTTATGTTTCGCAATCAAAGATTTCTCCATGTTATAGTAAAACTCCTCGAAAATATCTCCGCGCGCTTTTAAGTCTCCGTAAACAAATACCGGTTCCTCTGTCTCATTGCCGCTTGCAAACTGCTCCACGACACCGCAGGCGGAAGTCATGTTGGTCACACGGTCGATTAAAATCAGTTCACCCATGGTCTTATGTTTTTTGAATACATCAAGCGGTATCTTTTCGTCTAACACAATGCTGCAGACTGCGATCTCATTTTTTCCCAATATATCGGTCGGATGATGCTCCCCGGTATTGACATCGATCTTATAGGAGATCTCTGTCACAGTTCCTGTGATCAGTTTGGTTCCGAGTTTGATAAAGTAATCGCCTCCGGCTGACAGGTTATTGTCATCCATCCAGAGAAGCGTTGTCGTAAATTTCTGCGCCGCCGTGATGTCGCTGCCATTTTCCAACACACATCCTCTTGAGACGTCGATCTCTTTGTCTAACTGGATCGTAACCGGCTGTCCGGTCTGTGCGGTATCCGCCTCTTTTCCGGCTACTAAAATGCTCTTTACACTGGCGGTCTCATTGCCCGGCAGTACCGTTAAGGTATCACCCACATGCACCTCTCCGGCCTCGATCTGTCCCTGGAAACCACGGAAAGTATGGTTCGGACGGCACACGCGCTGTACCGGCATATAAAATCCCTGCTCTTTTGCCTTTTCAGTCACATCGACTTCCTCAAGGTAAGTTAAAATCGGTTCGCCGGTGTACCATGGAATGTTATCGGATTTCTTTGTGACGTTATCGCCCTCTGTCGCAGATACCGGAATGATCTTGACGCTCTCCAGTCCAAGTTCTCCGGCAAGCTGTAAAATCTCTGCCTGGATCGCATTAAATTTTTCCTGGTCATAGCCGATCAGATCCATCTTGTTTACCGCAAATACAAAGTAGCGGATTCCCATCAGCGCACAGATCCTTGCATGACGTCTTGTCTGCACCAGCACACCCTGTGTCGCATCCAGAAGAATGATCGCAAGGTCCGCAAAGGAAGCTCCCACTGCCATGTTTCTGGTGTACTCTTCATGACCAGGTGTATCTGCCACGATAAAGCTTCTGCGGTCTGTTGTAAAATAACGGTATGCAACGTCGATCGTGATACCCTGTTCACGCTCTGCCATCAGACCGTCAAGCAGCAGGGAATAATCGATGGCCCCCTCTCTGCTTCCGACTTTACTGTCTAATTCGAGTGCTTTTTCCTGATCTGCATAAAGCAGTTTTGCATCGTATAAAATATGTCCGATCAGTGTGGATTTTCCGTCATCCACACTACCGCAGGTGATAAATTTAAGTAAACCTTTCATCTAGAAATACCCCTCCCTTTTTCTACGTTCCATGCTGCCTGCCGCCTCGTTGTCGATCACGCGGCTGGTACGTTCTGAAGATACGGCTGCAAGTGTCTCGTCAATAATCTCATCCAAAGTCTCCGCATCGGATTCCACACCACCGGTCAGCGGATAACATCCCAATGTACGGAAACGGACTTTTTTCATCTCCGGCTTCTCACCCTCACGGAATTTGAAGCGGTCATCATCCACCATAATGATGTTGCCGTCTCTGTATACGACCGGACGCTCTTTTGCAAAATAAAGCGGTACGATCTCAATGTTCTCACGTTTGATGTACTGCCAGATATCTTTTTCTGTCCAGTTTGAGATCGGGAAGACACGGATGCTCTCGCCTTTATTGATCTTGGTGTTATACAGTTTCCACATCTCCGGTCTCTGGTTTTTCGGGTCCCATGCCTGCGCCTCGTTACGGAAGGAGAAGATTCTCTCTTTCGCACGGGATTTTTCCTCGTCACGGCGGCCGCCGCCAAATGCTGCAGTAAACTCATATTTTTTAAGCGCCTGTTTTAATGCCTGTGTTTTCATGATGTCGGTGTAAGCGGAACCGTGGTCAAACGGGTTGATGCCGGCGTCCACACCTTCCTGATTGGTGTAAACTAACATCTCAATGCCGTTCTCTTTTGCGATGCGGTCACGGAACTCGATCATCTCACGGAATTTCCAGGTCGTATCGATATGTAAAAATGGGAAAGGCGGCTTCTCCGGGTAAAATGCTTTCATGGCGAGGTGCAGCATTACCGAGCTGTCCTTTCCTATGGAGTAAAGCATTACCGGTTTTTCGCATTCGGCAGCTACTTCGCGGATGATGTAGATCGCCTCTGCCTCCAGTTCGTCCAAATGTGATAATCCACTCATAAAATATCCTCCTCTATTTTGCTGTGTTTTAATATTTGTTGGCGTCTTTTTTATTGATCCGTACGACGGTCTTGTTGCCGTCGGGTGCGGTGACAGTCCAGAGGCGGTAGTCACCGTCCTCTCTGGTGGTCAGGGTGCTGCCTCTGCCGCCGATGTCGGCCCCTAAGAAGAAGTCTATGGCTTCGGCCCTGCATTCTTTGACGCAGGAGGTGCAGCCCCAGCAGTCTCTCGGCTCTTTGATGTATGCCTTGCCGTCTGCGTCTGCCTTGATCAGATTTCCCGGACAGACTTCGATGCAGCGTCTGCATTTTACGCATTTACTTTTATTGATCGCTATGCTCACAGGGTACCTCCTTTCTGACCAAAATCCGGTGTCTGTGTCAGATCACGGAACAGGATTTTGATTTTACCGTTTTCATAGACGGAATTGACTGCTTTTTTATCCCAGTCATCTTTTGTTCCCGGATAGTCCATGTTCTGCCCAAAACCGCGCCAGCGTGTCTCTTTCCGCGCTTTTAGATGTGCAATGACGCTTTTACATACGACTAAGCGTTCCTTTACTTCGTAAATATGTAACAGGTCATCCGTATCTTTTGCGGTCAGATCTTTGGTCAGTGCGAAAAGCTGGTCAATTTTTTCTTCCGCGATATTGAGCTGTTTCTCATTGTAGCGGTAATTCGTCCCGATCCCGCCTGCGTAGGCATCCATGACTTTCTGCATGGCTTCCTCGATCTGTTCCGTGCCAAAGAATGATTTTTTCTCTGCAAAACAGGACTCATATTCCTGATCGACTGCCTGTGCCAGCTTTTCTAACTGTTCCTTTGAATCCTGTCCTTCTGACTGCTGACCTTCCTCTTCCTGCTTCAGATCCTTTAGAATCGTCTCCGCCGCGATCTCGCCCTCCACGAGTGCTCCGGTCACATATTTCTGCGGGCATCCTCCGGCGACATCCCCGGCTGCATAAAGTCCTTTTAATGTGGTTCTTCTCGCATCGTCGATCCAGTAGCCGCTTGCGGTATGACCACCCACGATGTAAGGCTCGGTGCCCTCGATCTCGACATCCTGCTCATTCGGCTCTTTTCCGCTCTCGATCCATTTTAAAGTCTGGCTCGGTGCCATATTTAAATATGCCTTTAACAGATCTTTGCCCTGCTCTTCCTTAATGCCTTCCGTATGCAGGTAACACGGGCCTCTTCCCTCCTGATTCTCCGCCACGGTACCGTAGACACGCTCCTCAGTCGTAATGCCATATTTCGTCTCATAGACCTCTCCGAGGGAGTTGATCTGTTTTGCCCCGACGCCCTGTGCGATCGTTCCGGTCGGTGCGATCGTATCTTTACAGCGGAGTGCAATAAAACGCATCTCAAAAGTCGTCATTTCTGCTCCGGCTAAAATTCCCATCGCGTATCCCGCTCCGGTGTTAAACGGCGGATACCACATCTTGTGTCTTGAAAATCCCGGATTGTTCGGGCGGTAAAGTCCTGCCGCTCCGCCGGTCGCACATAAAACTGCTTTTGCAGAAAAAATGTATGCTATCTTCTCATTGACGTCAAATCCGTATGCCCCGGTCACTTTATCCTGCTCTGTAATGTAATCCGTGATGTTCACATGATTGATGACTTTCACGTTTTTCTGTGCTTTCACGGCTTCCGCTAAGATCGGCTTGATGTTCTCGCCGTTGATCTTGATATTCCGGTTACCTCTTGTCACATATTTTCCATTTTCATCTTTTAAAATAACAAGCCCTAACTCCTCTAACTTCGCTGTCACACGGTTGAGTCCCTGCGACATGGAGAGCAGCAGGTCTTTTCTCACAATGCCATTGGCATCCTTCGTGGCATAGTCGACATAATCTTCCGGCTTTCTTCCCTCCGTGATATATGCGTTCAGGGCATTGACGCCGGCTGCAAGACAGCCGCTCCTTATGATATTCGCTTTTTCCGCGATCACAACCTTAAGCTCCGGGTTTTGCTCTGCGATAGTCAGTGCCGCATAACAGCCGGAAGTTCCACCGCCGATGATCAGCACATCCGATGTAATGATTTCTGTTTTCATATAATTCTCCATTTCTGCGCAGTTTTTTGCGCATATCAAGTTTGTGCCGGAGCACAAATCTTGCGTGTGAAAAATCTTATTTTTCACACTGATCCCCTTAAATATAAAACAGCTTCTCTGTTTCAATATTGGCATTTTCTACAATGTTTACATTTTGTGTGCCGTTTTCAACTGCCGGGAATGCAAACACCTGATAAATGAACACATTGACACGCTCGCCCTCTGTGATCGATGCCTCCTCTAACCTGCGGTTTGCCACAAGCAGCACATCATGTACTCTTACATGAAGTTCGACCTCTCTGCCGCGAAACATCACGCGCTCCACAACACCTTCCTCCACGGAAGAAGAAAAGCGGCTCTGCTCTGTCTTTTTTGTGACACTCACATGTTCCGGTCTCACCACCGCATGAAGCCCCTCACCTAATTCCTCATACCCATGGAAGCTGGTGATATTGCTGATTCTGGTCGGACTTCCCATGAACTCTGTGACAAACGGTGTCTTCGGCTGGCTGTAGATTTCGATCGGCGTTCCCGCCTGTTCGATATGTCCATGGTTGGTTATGATGATCTCATCTGCAACCTCAATTGCCTCATCCTGATCGTGCGTGACAAAAATGCTGGTGATGCCGACTCTCGTAATCATCTCCCGAAGCCAGCTTCGAAGTTCCTGACGTACTTTTGCGTCAATGGCTGCAAACGGTTCATCTAAAAGAAGAAGTTCCGGGTTCGGCGCTAAGGCTCTCGCAAATGCAACCCTCTGTCTCTGTCCGCCGGATAACTGGTTCGGATAGCGCTTCTCAAATCCCTTTAACCCGACTAATTCCACCAGTTCATCCACACGCCGTCTGATATCTGCCTTTTTCCATTTTTTTACATCCAGTCCAAATGCTATGTTATCATATACGGTCATGTAGCGGAACAGCGCATAGTTCTGAAACACAAATCCGATCCCGCGCTCACTCGCCGGTACATCATTGACGACTCTTCCATCAATGATGATCTCCCCCGAATCCGCATGTTCTAATCCGGCAAGCATTCGAAGTATCGTCGTCTTTCCGCTGCCACTCGGTCCGAGCAGCCCGATCAGCTTTCCTTTTCCAATTCCAAAATTGATGTCGTCGGATGCCTGAAAATCTTTATACTTTTTATTCACATGCCTAAGTTCTACATAATTTTGTTCCGCCATAATCCGCTCCATTTCCAGTAGTACATTTACTGCCATGCTGCACCAGCTGCTATGCTGCACCAGCTGCTATGCTGCGCCAGCTGCTATGATGCCTTAACTGCGCTGCTGTTACTTTTCTTCTCTGGCAGCCCTGCCTACGCTTCTTTGCCCTTGTGCTCCAACACACTCCGAAGCACTAAGATCACGACTGCCATACACACTAAGATCGCCGATACCGCAAACGCTCCGGTAAAATCATATCCCTGATACAAAAGTTCAATGTAAAGCGGCATCGTATTTGTTTTTCCCTGAAGGTGACCGGACAAAACAGATACCGCACCAAACTCTCCCATCGCTCTTGCCGTACAGAGCACGATTCCGTAAAGCAATGCCCATTTGATATGTGGGAAGGTAATTTTCCGGAAAATCGTAAATCCGTTTGCTCCCATCAGTGCAGCCGCTTCCTCCTCGTCGGTACCAAGTGTGGAGAGCACCGGGATGATCTCCCTCGATATAAACGGAAATGTCACAAACACTGTTGCAACCACGATTCCCGGTACCGCAAAGATCATTTTGATCCCCGCCGACCGCAGATACTCATAAAGGATACTCTGCCGTCCAAAGGTCAGGATATAGATCAGTCCGGCAATAACCGGTGAGATTGTAAGCGGAAGATCAATCAGCGTTGACAAGATCTTTTTGCCATGAAACTGGAATCGCGTGATACACCAGGATGCCGCAATTCCAAATATGGTGTTGACCACCACCGCGATCAGCGTTACTTCCAATGTAAGACCGATTGCCTTTAATGCATAATAATCGGTGACTGACGCCACAAATACTTTAATGCCCTCCCCAAACGCTGTGACAAGGACGTAGGTGAGCGGCAGGATCAACATCACTATGAGAAATAATATGCTGATACCGATTAAGACCCATTTAAGTGGCCCTGAATTTTTTCTGATCTCCATAGCTTTCTCCTTCCTGTGATCTGATTTCTGCAAAACCTGACAGATATTCTGCCTGTCTCCATACATCTATCCTGCAATTTAGCTGCTATGCAACCTAGTTGCTATGCAATTCCGCTGACGATCTTTGACGCCCGGCTTTGCAGCCATGCATTGATAAAAAGGATCACAAACGCTGCCGCTAACATGACAAGAGCGATCGAAGTTGCACTCGCATAATCAAATTCCTGAAGCTTTGACATGATCATCAGCGGTGCGATCTCTGTCTCATAAGGGGTATTTCCTGCAATAAATACCACGCTTCCATATTCGCCAAGTCCTCTCGCAAAGGACATCGTAAATCCGGCGATCAGGGATGGTAAAATCTCCGGCAGGATCACACGGAACATCGTCTGCCTGCTGTTTGCACCGAGGATATTTGCCGCCTCCTCATACTGGATATCTATTTTTTCCAAAACCGGCTGCACCGCCCGCACAACAAACGGAATTCCGATAAACACCAGCGCCACGATGATTCCGAGTCTTGTATACGCGATCTTAATTCCGAACTTCTGAAAAAATGCTCCTACCCAGCCCTCCGTCGTAGTCAGGTGTGTCAGTGCGATACCGGCAACTGCGGTCGGCAGTGCAAATGGAAGTTCGATGATGCCATCCATGATCGCTTTTCCGGGAAAATCATATCTTACAAGCACCCAAGCGATGATCATACCCATGACCGCATCGATCGCCGCCGCCACGAATGCAGTAAAAAAACTGACTGCATAGCTCGATAACACACGCGGTCTTGTGATTGTATCAAGAAATTCAGGAAATGAAAGTTTTGCTGAAAATACGACCAGCGAACATAACGGAATAATCACGATCAGTCCAAGCATTGTTATGGTAATTCCAAAAGACAGGCCAAAACCCGGTATGACTCTTTTATTTTTACTTTTACGCATGCAATCCTCCCTCTTCACTACCTGTTACGTTCATAGATCGTGTCAAAGATACCGCCATCCGAAAAATGTTTCTCTATCACAGCATCCCATCCGCCAAAGTGACTGATATCTGCCATAGCAACATCCGTCACCATCCATTTTCCATCGGAAGGAAGTTCTGTGATCTCATGTGTTCCCTCCTCCGTGTAAAACTGTTTTGCAATGTCCTGATCTGCCGGACGGTAATAATTTTCTCCTGCAAGCTTCTGTGCTTCATCGGAATACAGGTAATTCAAATATTCCTCCGCAACAGCCCGGCTGCCTCTTCTGTCAACCACTTCATCTACAACAGCTACCGTCGGCTGACAGAGCACCGATGCCGATGGAACAACGATCTCGTATTCTCCCGGTTCCTCCTGCATGGATAAAAATGCTTCATTCTCCCATGCAATCAGGACGTCACCCTGGCCATTCTCAATGAATGTGGTCGTTGAACCGCGTGCCCCGGAATCTAAGACCAGCACATTCTGATATAGTGTTTTCATATGCTCTGTGATGTCTTCCTCACTCTCGCCCTGTCCTTCAAAATAGTACCATGCCGCGAGATAATTCCACCTTGCTCCACCGGAAGTCTTTGGGTTCGGAGTGATAACACTGATATCCGATCTTAAAAGGTCATCCCAGTCTTTGATCTGTTTTGGATTTCCCTTTCTCACAAGGAATACGATCGTTGAGGTATAGGGAGCACTGTCGTCCGGAAACTCTGATGTAAATCCCGGATCGATCAGCCCGGAATCGGAGATCGTCTTGATATCACCCTCTAATGCAAGTGTTACCACATCGGCGTCAAGGCCGTTCGCAACCTCCAATGCCTGTTTTCCGGAACCGCCATGGGACTGGATGATCCTTACCTTCTGCCCGGTCTGCTCTTCCCAGTGTTTTTCGAACAAGGTATTGTAGGCCTGATATAATTCTCTGGTCGGATCGTAGGAAACATTGACGATCTCTACTGTATCCGCATCTGCCACACTGCCGCATCCGGCGAATGTTCCCATTGCAAGCATTGCTGCTGCAAGGATTGCTGCCATCCTCTTTCTCATTGTCCCTCCACTCCGTAAAACCTGCGTCACGCACAGGTAAAATCTGTGTCTGCTGTCCTGTAAAACTGTCTTAATATCTTATCATCTGTTCCTTTATTTTTTCTTTTTTCATATATTTCCTATAAGATTACTAGGATTATAACTTTAGTTCGCTGATGTGTCAAGATATAATTGGAAAATTTTTTCAATTATTTATGGGGTTGTGTATTTCAAAAGATGTGCTCTGATTACAGATTAAAAAATGACAAAAAAAATGAAACCTGGGGTCAGGTTCCATTTTTAGGAGAAGGTATTTTTACTATGGGGTATAGCAAAAACTATATATAATGTATTGGGGGGTTTTTACGGTTATTATAATAGCATGCCCCCGCAAATAAGTGTGCACAAAGTTCACAATTTTTCATCATTGTTTTTATGCATATTGTACAGTACCTTGGTATTATATTTTTGTGAGAACAGAAAAATATGCACAATTACTTATCAAATAACGCCTCAAACTCCTTCTGGCTGATTTTTTCTTTCTCCAAAAGAAGGTTTGCACAGGCATCTAATACATCACGGTGATCCATGATCATCTGCTTTGCTTTTGCGTAACACTCATCGATGATGCGCTTGATTTCCTGATCGATTGCACTTGCCACGCCCTCACTGTATCCTCTGGTGTGTGCAAGGTCGCGTCCGATGAATACCTCATCATCATCGTTGTCATAGCAGATCAGACCGATGTTATCCGACATACCGTATTTGGTAACCATGGCTTTTGCCATCTGTGTCGCCTGTTTGATATCCTGTGATGCCCCGGTTGTAATATCATCAAATACCAGTTCTTCCGCCACACGTCCGCCAAGTGATACGACGATATCCTGTAACATCTTGCCCTTCGTGTTGAACATCTCATCCTTTTCCGGCAGAGGCATCGTATATCCTGCTGCACCGCTTCCGGTCGGAATGATCGATACCGAATAGACAGGTCCCACATCCGGTAATAAGTGGAATAAAATCGCATGACCGGATTCATGGAATGCCGTGATCCGTTTCTCTTTGTCAGAGATCACACGGCTCTTCTTCTCCGCGCCGATGCCCACTTTTACAAAAGATTTTTTGATATCATCCTGCTTGATATACGCACGGTTCTCTTTTGCAGCAATAATTGCCGCTTCATTCAACAGATTCTCAAGATCCGCACCGGTAAATCCCGCTGTGGTCTGTGCGATCTGTTTTAAATCAACATCATCGCCCAGCGGCTTGTTCTTCGCATGTACGCCAAGGATTTCCTCCCTTCCGCGTACATCCGGACGGCCGACGACCACTTTACGGTCAAAACGTCCCGGACGCATGATCGCCGGGTCTAAGATATCCACACGGTTGGTTGCAGCCATGACAATGATACCCTCATTGACACCAAATCCGTCCATCTCAACAAGCATCTGGTTTAAGGTCTGCTCACGCTCATCGTGACCGCCGCCCATACCGGTTCCTCTTCGTCTGGCCACTGCATCGATCTCATCGATGAAAATGATACACGGCGCATTTTTCTTTGCTTCCTCGAAAAGGTCGCGGACTCTCGATGCACCGACACCGACGAACATCTCGACAAAGTCAGAACCGGAAATAGAGAAAAACGGTACTCCTGCTTCCCCTGCAATCGCCTTTGCAAGCAATGTCTTACCGGTACCAGGAGGTCCCACCAAAAGCACGCCTTTCGGGATTCTTGCACCGAGCTGCGTATATTTCTTTGGAGCGCGTAAGAAATCAACGATCTCCTCTAACTCTTCTTTTTCTTCCTGTAATCCTGCGACATCAGAAAACTTCACACGTTTTGCCGGATCGTCACTCATTCTTCTCGCACGGCTCTTGCCAAAGTTCATCATCTTGCTTCCGCCGCCTGAGTTTGCTGCAGCCTGATTGGTCATGATCATAAAGAAAATGAACATTGCAGCAAAAATGATCAGATATGGAAGCAATGTCAAAAGCCAGCTCTCCTCCGGCGGATTCTGCACGGTATAAGTCTTAAATCCCGCATCCCGCATATACTGCTCGATCTCTGCCACATCTGAGACAAGCATCACCTGCGTACTCGAATCACTGAATGTAATGTTGACACTTCCTGTCGGCACTTCGCGATTCGGCACAACATTAACCTGTGTTACCTTGCCCTCTGCCAATGCCGTCTCAAACTGCTGTCTTGTATACGTGTTGGTCACGTTATTGCCATCGAGCCAGTACCAGATTGCAATGACAGCGAGAACTAATATCAGATATACTCCAAATCCTCTAAAACCACTTCTCTTATTATTCAATCCCTTTTCTCCTTTATTCCTCTATCTCCACAAATCCAATGTAAGGCAGATTACGGTACTGCTGATCATAATCAAGACCATAACCTACTACGAACTCGTCCGGTATCTCAAATCCGACATAGTCAACCTTCACATCCACAACTCTGCGTTCCGGTTTGTCAAGAAGTGTACACAGACGGACACTCTTTGGACTTCTTGTTTTCAAATTCTCCAGAAGGTAGCTTAAAGTTCTTCCTGTATCGATAATGTCCTCGACAACAATGACATTCTTTCCTTCAATGCTTGTTGATAAATCCTGCACGATCTTTACAATTCCGCTGGATTCCGTACCGGAGCCATAACTTGAAACAGACATAAATTCCACTTCTACCGGAACGGTGATCCTCTTTGCCAGCTCACAGGTAAAGAAAGATGCTCCCTTTAAAATACAGATCAGGCATACGGATTCCCCTGCATAATCCTCACTGATCCTTGCACCTAATTCTCTGATCTTTTTGTCAATCTCTGCTTCCGTAAAATGAACGTTAATGTTTTTAATCTTCACGATAATTTCCTCCGTCGATCCTTACTTCCAGAATCTTTTTTGTATCTTCTTTTATTTTGCAGACGGCGCTGATCCGCCCGCCAATGACCCATAACACATGCGACTGCTGCGCTAAAAGCCATATGTGCTCTCTTTTTATCTGCGGTATCTTTTCGTCAATAAAATAGCTTTTCAGTTTCTTTTTGTGTCCCGCATCATCCACCGTCAGATAATCTCCCGATGCCCTTCTCCGAAACTGCAAGCCACATTCTATCTTATCATAATTCAGCCATTTCGTATACTGATTTTTTGGAATTTCGTCAACTTTTCCCGAAAATAAAAGCAGTCTGAGGCTTACATTGGCATCCGGCAGTGTGATACTTACCGTTTCTCCTGCCTCAAGTTTTGCAAAATCATCTGCCGTAACCTCATAAAATGACTGAGAAGCACCTGCTGCACCTTCTGTTTCACATCCACCTTTCTCCTGCCATGTTCCCGTGCCAGCTTTGTGCGTCCCGCTCCGGCACAATCTTACCCCCTCATAGATCCGGCTCGCCGTCATCTGATACGGAAGCGTGATCTCCCGTCCGGTCTGTTTCTCCATCAGTGCACAGACATCCTGCACATGCACCATGCCAAGATCTTTCCGGCTGCCGGCAGTCTTTCCAAGCACCTCATGAACGATTTCCTGTCTTATGATCTCCGGATACTGCTTCCACTCATTTTCTAAAATAACATATGCACCGCCCCCGCCAATGCAGCATGTCTGCACGGCTTTTTTTGTTTCCTGTTCCATATAACTGACCGCCTGCTGCAAAAGCAGTGCACTCTGATTGATATGAGAAACTGCCTGCTCGTTAATTACCGAAAGTTCAGGCAGAATATGATGACGGATGCGGTTTCTGCTGTAATTGATATCCAGATTGGTGCCATCCGTCCGGTACTCCTGCCCACACTTTTTCAGATACTCCTCGATCTGTCCCCTCGACACACAAAGAAGCGGACGCACAATCAAAATGTCATCTCCCAGCACCCGTTTCGGGTGCATACCGCACATTCCATGCACACCGCTTCCCCGCGCCATCTGAAATAAGACGGTCTCAGCATTGTCGTTCGCATGATGCGCAAGGGCAATGCTGACACGGCCAGCTCCACTCTGTTTCAGCTCTTCTGCTGCCTTTTGATAACATTCATAACGCAGTATCCTCGCAGCTTCCTCAACACCGATTCCCTCTGTGGCTGCATAGTCCGGCACATTGACCGGACATATCCTGCATGGGATACTTTTCTGCCTGCAGAGTTCCTCCACAAACGCTGCATCCTTTCTGCTCTCCTCACCGCGGATCCCATGTTCCACATGAATTGCCAGAAGTGTATAGCCGATCCTCTGGCGCAGTTCCAAAAGCACGAGTAAAAGTGCCACCGAATCCGCTCCGCCGGAGAGTCCCACGATCACGGTGTCCCCTTCTGTCATCAGTTTTTCTTTTTTGATCCAGTTTAATACATCTTCTGTCATTTATTTTTCCCAGATACATGCCGCTAACACGGTCATATCATCCTTCGCCTTTCCTCCCGTAAAAAGCATGACGCGCTCCATGATTTTCTTTGCCAGTATCCCCGGATTATTTGTCTGTATGCTCTCTATGATCTCCTGCATGGTATCCTCCGGTTTTTTCACATGCAGATATTCTAACACACCATCCGTTACCATGACAACAAAATCACCGCCCGTTAGTTTTGTTTCCTGCACAGAGATATCCATCTGTACCTGCGCTCCAACCGGCAGACTCTGGGAAGTGATACATTCCACCTCCGCCCCCCTCTTAATAAAGGTAGCTGCTGCCCCGATCTTATATAACTTCGCCATTCCCGTATACAGATTGATCTTGCAGAGATCGACCGTTGAATACAAATCATCCGCTCCTTTCATGACCATCGCGGAATTCATCATGCGGATCGCCGTCTCAACAGAAAATCCCGCCTCCAAAAAACGTTCAACCAGATCTAAGACCATCTCACTCTCTTTACATGCCATGCTCCCTGATCCCATTCCATCTGAAAGTCCAAGCAGAAATTCTCCACGCTCTAACTCCAGAAAAGAAAAATTATCCCCCGATATTTTTGCCCCGTCCTTTTTGACTCGCGCGATTCCCTGTACATTACGGTACACCGTGTCCTCATAAAAAACATAGTTGACCGGTTCCTTTGAGATAAAGGTTTTTGTGTCGGCTGCCGCCCGCATCTGCCTGCCTAATGCATGTCCCGCCGCAGTCACAAATGATTTCAGGGAAATACAGCCCCCCATTCTGCTCTTTAATGCCGCACTCAGTTTTAATCTGCCGTCAAGAGTCTCGATCAGATGTATTTCCTCAATGGAAATTCCCCTTTCTTTTGCCCGGTAACGTATCTCAGAGATTGCTCTTCTCTCCTGTGTATCGAGCACACGTTCTTCTCTTGCACAGTCCTGCATGATATAAGCCATGGCATCGAGCTGTTCCGCGATCACCTGCCTGTTTTCCAAAAGACGGTTGTACCACGCATGATTTAAGCTGACACGCTCAAACACACGCACCGCCTCCTCCACCATATCCCGGCTTTTCGCACAGTACTTCTTTAACTCCGCCTCATTTTCCGCCCCCGGCTCTCCCACCTGCCAGATGGATGTGATCATTGAAGACAAAATTCCATAAAGCGGTGTGCAGTCCCTCTCCCAGCAGAGTGCGCAGGAATCACAGGAGGCACATACTTTTCCGGTCAGTTCGTTTTGTACCCTGCCAAGCTCATCCGCAGCATATTTTTCTTTTCCTGCACTCATATTTAAAAATATCTGGGACAGCCCCTGAAAAGACTCCGCATAATTTTTGAGCCGCTCGCCATTTCCCCGCTCCGGCAGTTCCTCTGTTTTCCGTTGCACCGGCGTCCACTCCATCAGGAAATGTATACCGCGGTTTAAAAGGATTACCGCACCAAAAATAAAGACTGCCTCCAAAAATACCGCTGCCCCGTCCGGCTGGTTTTTCCATTCCAGGAGACTTCCGCAAAACGATAAGATCAGTGTGGTAAGTCCCGCCATCACACCTGCCAAAAATGCCGGACACCCTTCATTTGCCCATTCGATCAGCTTCACTGCACCGATCATAACGATCAGTGTCACCCCGTATTTTACCGCTGCGGTCAGCGGCATAAACAGAGTCATTCCTATGTACATAAAAGCAAGCAGCACAACTCCGTTTACCTGTTCTAAATAGAGTGCGGTAAAATATGCCGGCACAAGCGGATAACATCCCATCACACTGACTCCACATGCCAGGCTCCCGAGTATTCCAAATATCATTTGTCTGACTCCCGTCTTTTTCATTCCTTTTCTCCTTACACTTTCTTATTTCTCCCTCCAACCACGGCATTTTGTCTGCCGGATTTTTTCGGGTGCATCCCATTATAGGAGTCCGAAATAAAAATCTTTGTCAAAGGAAATCCCGATTTCAAAAAAGTTTTCGCCAAAATCCCTTTTTCGATGTCCTTTCGAGGGAGTTCAAAACAGTTGATTATTTTTAGGAATTTCACATTGCCCTCACACCTCATTCAGGTTTTTTGGTATAATGAACGCAAGTGAGTCAACATGCCTGCATGATTGACGAACGGCGAATTGGATTAATAAAGCATTTAAGGAGATGGAAAAATGTACACAGCAGACAGTAAACGTTATGAAACCATGCAGTATAACCGCTGCGGAGCAAGCGGTTTAAAACTTCCGATCGTATCTTTGGGATTATGGCATAATTTCGGTGATACCGGATGTTACGATAACATGAAGGCAATGTGCCGCACCGCATTCGACCACGGCATTACCCACTTCGATCTCGCTAACAATTACGGACCTGCTTACGGAAGCGCTGAGCGCAATTTCGGTCAGATTTTAAAAGATGATTTTCTGCCTTACCGTGACGAGCTTCTGATCAGCACGAAAGCAGGTTATGATATGTGGGAGGGGCCTTACGGCAACTGGGGAAGCCGCAAGTACCTGATTGCAAGTTTAGACCAGAGCTTAAAGAGACTTGGTCTTGAATATGTCGATATCTTCTACCATCACCGCATGGATCCGGAAACACCGCTTGAAGAGACAATGGGTGCACTTGATTCTATCGTAAAAAGCGGCAAGGCACTTTATGTCGGACTTTCTAACTATGACGGACCGACCTTAAAGAAGGCAGCGGCTATTTTGAATGACTTAAAATGTCCGTTCATCATCAACCAGAACCGTTATTCGATCTTTGACCGTACCATCGAAGAGAACGGCTTAAAGGAAACTGCCCATGACCTGAAAAAAGGTATCATTGCATTCTCTCCTTTAGCCCAGGGCATGCTGACCAACCGCTACTTAAACGGTATTCCAGCGGACAGCCGTATCGCAAAAGACGGACGTTTCTTACATGAATCTTCCTTAACACCGGAACGTCTCAGTCAGATCAAAGCATTAAATGAACTGGCAGGACAGCGCGGTCAGACACTCGCTGAAATGGCATTAAGCTGGATCTTAAAGGACGACCATGTGACAAGCGTACTGATCGGTGCTTCAAAACCGGAACAGATTTTAGACAATATCGGTATCATCGGACATACTTCTTTCTCCAAAGAAGAGCTGGATAAAATCGACGCCATCGTAAAATAGAAGGTAACAAAAAACCAGTTCCATCTGCGTCATACGCACATCATGGAACTGGTTTTTCATTTTGTTATTTTATCATTTCGCTTCCTTGAAGATGATCTCATTATCATAGGCAAGTCCTAATTTACTCTTTGCAGTATCTTCCACATACTGCTGGGACTTTGTATACGTCTCATAGCTGCTCAGCTGTTCTCCCCTTGCGGTTTCTTCCTCTAACTGTTTCTGAAGCGACGCCTCCTGCTGCATGTATTCCTGATCTTTCTGGTAAACTCTGATGATCTGGACAGACATTACCGCAACAAACGCAATGACGATCATTCCAATACAAAGCTTTCCTGCTCTGTTATTATTTTTTTTCCGACGTCCCCTACCTGCCATATCTGTTTCCTTCCATCTGATATACCGCTGTCCTGACTGTTTTTCACAAACGTCCCGTCAGGCTATAGTTTACATAATCCAATTTTAACTGCTCTGCACACTTTTTTCAATCGTTTTCTGAAAAAATGTATAATTTTTTTCCCATGTTTTCTGAATGGTAGTAAAATAGTACCAAATATTTTGCCGAGCAGACCAAAAACCGTCCCAAAGACCATCACATTGATCCGTATGACAAACCGGCTGAGCAGAAAATAGTAGAGCAGCATGCCAATCATGATGCCGCCTATGGAAAATCCCCGCACCATGCCGTCATTTTCCCGATACAGCATCACAAAAACTACAGCAGTACAGCAGAGCCAGTAAAAAAAATCCTCCACACCGATCCAGAAATTCCCGTGTGGCACGACTCTGCGAAATATCCGGAAAATATCATATAAAAGAAACAATGCACCGCCAATCAATATGGATACCCCAAGTGAGGCTGCCTGCTCACTGATTGCTGCGCTGACAGCCATCATTTGAACAGCCTTCCTAAAATAGATTCAGCCTGTTTTCCTGTATTTTTGATATCGGAATACGTCAGGGAATCGATTCTTCCTTCAATATCAATTTCACCTTTTTCCAGGGTAAGACGGTTCACATGAAGATCATGTCCTTTTATTAAAAGCATGCCAAGTTCTGTCTCTAACAGAATCTCTGCCACATCAAATGACAACACGTCCACCACGCCGGAAAAAGCTCCGCTTTTGCGGTTTGCAAGCAGTACCTTATGTGACTTTGTCACATTTGTATTTTTATCATCCATCCTAAGACCTCCTGATATTTATTGGCGGAAATATCTATTACCGTTTCTAAATATATTAGAAGGTGCCTGCTTTTATGCTATATATTCAAATAAATCTTTTGCCTGTTCTTTTTTCGTGGTATCCAACAGATCAAGTACACGCACTTTTACGGTTTTCGTTCCAAATGCGATCTCAATGATATCCCCGACTTTGACATTGACCGATGCCTTCGCCGGTTTTCCATTTACAGATACCCTTCCCGCATCACACGCCTCGTTTGCCACCGTGCGGCGTTTGATCAGACGGGATACTTTTAAAAATTTATCGAGTCTCATAGTAATCCTCCAACAAAAAAGCGGATCCCACAACCGGAACCCGCTTAGAATCTTTTCTGTTATGATTATGCGTTAACCATATCTTTTAAAGCTTTACCAGCTTTGAATTTTGGAGCTTTAGAAGCCGGAATAACCATCTCTTTACCGCTCTGTGGGTTTCTTCCTGTTCTTTCTGCTCTCTCAGATACTTCGAATGTTCCGAATCCAACTAACTGGATCTTCTCACCTTTTTTTAATTCTTCAGCTACAACGTCTGTGAAAGCTTTTAATGCTGCTTCTGCGTCTTTTTTGCTTAATTCAGTTTTCTCAGCCATTGCTGCAACTAATTCTGCTTTGTTCATGTTAAAAATTCCTCCTCTGGATTTTCACAGTAAATTTAATTTTGCGGTTTTCTGATGCACCAATCCCTGACGGATATCCGTACACTGTAATACCTACTTCATTATTTATACTTGTTTTTACTTCTGTTGTCAAGGAAAATCCCCGAAATATGGGCATTTTCTATCCAGAATTCGTATTAAAGCATTTTATCGATCATCGCATGTACTGCTTTTGAAAGATCCGCTGATTTCTGATCTGCATCCGCAAGAGATGTTCCTTTTACACCCAGATAAAACTTCACTTTTGGCTCTGTACCGGATGGTCTTACACATACCCATGCACCATCTGTCATCTCATAGTAAAGAACATTCGAAGCCGGCAGTCCGGTCGGTGTTACCCTGCCTGTTGCAAGATCTGTAACCGTGTCTTTCTTGTAATCACGGATTGCAGTTACTTTATAAGCGCCGATCTCCTGTGGTGCCTGATCACGCAGCGTATTCATGATCTCCTGGATCTTTGCAAGTCCCTCGATACCCTTTAAGGTGATAGATGTCACATCATCTTTGTAATAGCCGTATCTCTCATACATTGCAAGCATTGCATCCCACAGTGTCATATTCTTTGTCTTATAGTAAGCAGCTGCTTCGCAGAGTGTCATGGATGCAACGATCGCATCTTTATCTCTCGCATAGGTTCCTGTCAGACAGCCGTAGCTCTCTTCCATACCAAATAGATAGGTTCCTTTTCCAGTCTTCTCGAACTCTAAGATCTTCTGTCCGATAAACTTAAATCCGGTCAGTACCTCTACCAGCTCGATTCCGTAATAGTCAGCGATCGCATCTGCCATATTCGTAGAAACAATGGAACGGATAAATGCACCGTCAGCCGGCAGGCTTCCATCGCGCTCCTTACGCTGTCCAATCACATAATCACCGATCAGGCAGCCGGACATATTACCGGTTAAGCTGTGATATTCCCCTGTTTTGCTGTCCTTTACATACACGCCGAGACGGTCTGCATCCGGGTCTGTTGCAAGGATCAGGTCTGCATCGACTTTTTTGCCGAGGGCAAGTCCAAGTTCAAATGCCTCTGCTGCTTCCGGGTTCGGGTAGCTTACGGTCGGGAAGTCTCCATCCGGCAGCTCCTGCTCCGGAACAACGTATACATTTTTAAAACCAAGTTCTTTTAATACGCGGCGTACCGGAATATTTCCGGTTCCATGTAACGGTGTGTATACGATCTTTAACTCTCCGCCCACTTTATCAATGCAGTCCTGATGCAGCACCAGTTTCTTTAACTCTGCAATATACGGATCGTCGATATCTGCGCCGATCACCTGATAGAGACCTGCTGCCTTTGCCTCATCAAGCGGCATGGTCTTTACCGCTGCGTAATCAGTTACTTTTTTTACTTCATCCATGATTCCGGTATCATGTGGAGGTGTAATCTGTGCACCATCCTCCCAGTATACTTTATATCCATTGTATTCCGGCGGATTGTGGCTTGCGGTCACATTGATTCCGGCGATACATCCTAATTTACGCACTGCATAGGAAAGTTCCGGTGTCGGTCTTAAAGATTCAAATACATACGCTTTGATTCCGTTTGCTGCCAGACAGAGTGCCGCTTCATCTGCAAACTCCGGTGACATATGACGGGAATCATAGGCAATGGCAACACCGCGTTTCTGTCCGTTTACCCTGCTGATATAATTGGCAAGTCCCTGTGTAGCCTTGCGCACGGTATAAATGTTCATGCGGTTGGTTCCGGCTCCGATCACACCACGAAGTCCGGCTGTACCAAATTCCAGATCCATATAAAAACGGTCTTCGATCTCTTTTTCATTTCCCTCAATACTTTTCAGCTCATTTCTGGTATCCTCGTCAAAATAAGGATTGTTCAGCCAGCTCTCATAATTTTCTTTGTATCCCATTTTTCTTTCCTCCCATACTTACTTATGATTCTATTTTTATATTAGCGATAACGAACCTGTTTTTCAAGTACTATTCCATGCTAAATTTGTACAATTCTGTCCTTTTTAGTTGCTGTTACCGGATAATGTTGACAGAAGCTCTGACAATGTAGATAAATAGTCCGCACTGCTGCCTGTTGATGTTCCATCTCCGGTACTGTTTCCTGTATAAAGATCCGAAGATGTACCCGTGCCGGTTCCGCTTCCTGCTGCCGTGCCGGTCGATGTGTCAGTACCGCTTCCTGCAGTTGTTCCGGCTACTGTTCCGGTACTGCTTCCCGATGTTGTTCCACCGCTTTCGCCGGCCGTATGACTTCCTGCAAGACTTCCTGCAAGGCTTCCTGCCGCTCCCTCTGCCGAACTGTCCGCTTCATTTGCTGTTTCCGCAGTATTTTCTGTTTCCGTTTCCTCCGTGGTGCTGTCTGTTCCGGTGCCGTCACCCGACATTCCGACTACGATCGTTGCCTCCTCAGAATTAACAAATAATTTCTTATTAAAGGTATCGTACCCTGGCGCCGTGACCGTAAGACTGTGCACTCCATACTGGATTGGAACCGCCTCTTCCGTATCAACAACCTTTCCATCAATCTGAATGAGCGCATCCTCCACATCCACGGCAAATAAAATATTTCCAAACTTCGGTCCCGCGCCCTTTAAGGTATTAAGATCAAGTGTCTCTGTTCTTCCACTCTCGATCGTAAGCTCCGTACTGCCGCCGTACCCATTATTTGCCACCGTCACAGTATAGGTGCCTGCCGGCAGCTCCATTGTCATATCTTTGGTCACTTCCGCAAAAATTTTGCTTCCGATCTGGATAAAGCTTCCCTCAAAAAGATCCGTATTGGTCAGAGCAAGCTCTCCATGTCCGGTCGTAACCACAATGGAAATCAGTTTTTTTCCTATACCGGTCACGCGCAGTGTATCTAATTCAGTCAGATCAGACAACTGTTTTCTCAGGTCATCCTCACAGATATAAAGATCTGCATCATAGGAATACCGCTCATCTCCAATCTTAAAAATGCCACGGTCCATATCCACCGAATAACGCGATACATCAGGATATTCCCAGACGGCATCTGAAATCTGCACCTGTGTGACTTTTCCCTGGTCATCTTTTTCTCCCACCGTGATCACTCTGCCCGGCTCAAAATAAGACACTGCAGTGCGGTTTCCGTATTTATCGAGAAACCTGGTCGCAAGTGTGTAATAATACACATACTCTTTCCCGGATGCAATCTGCTCTAACGTCAGGCATTCCTCCTGCATGTCATTTGTTTTGATCAGAAACTGGTCACTTCCGATCACAGTTTCATTTTTCTCAGTCGTCTCCGCCGACTCATCTGCATCATCCGACGTTTCTTCCGTTTTTGCATCTTTCTCCTGATCCGGATAATAATAGCGTCCGGTCACGACCGTATTTTTCTTCCCACATCCGCCAAACAGCATGACCATTGCTGTAAGCAGTAATATGATCTGATATTTTATCTTCATGTATTCTCCTGTCTCCTACTGTAGCTTTGAACAATTTTTTACTCACCTGATTATACCGCAAACTGTCTATACGGTAAAGTGAAAGAGCATCTGTAAAAACTGCTCCCTTGCGTCCTCCTGTGCAACGACTTTTTCCAGTTTTTCTATATTTCTTCCCGACAGCCACGCCTTGTGTGAATTATAATAACGGTTGGCGATCTTCCAGAATTTTTCCGGGTATGCAAGATACACATACAGATATTTCAGTTCCTCCGGCGACAGTTTTCTGACCCGGTCATATCCGCGGATCAGATCCATGCCAAGTCCGGCATTCCAGTTATTTTTTTCCATCATTTTCCGGATAAAGTTGGCAAGATCCCCGACGCTCTCCTGATACAGGAAATTTTCAAAATGGACAACCGCGATCCCTTCCCGTGAAAAAATGACATTGTGCTGGTTATAGTCCCCATGGCAGAATCCGATCAGCTGTTCCTGGATTCCCAGATCTTTTAAAATATCCGTCGTCTCCTGTGCTTTTTTCACATACTCCGGATACCAGACCGCAAACATCATCTCAAAATCATTCTTTTTCTTTTTTGCACGGATATAATTTCTGACTTTGTTCAATTCCCGGTTTCTTTTTTCATAGAGAAGAAGCAGATTATTCTGCCCTGACTTTAAAAACTCCGGCACACTGCCCTCATAATTCTGCGCAGACTGGTGAAGCAATGCAAGTTCTCTTACTGCAGAAAGCATATCCGCCCTGTTTTTCGTGTCACATTCCGCCCCCGGAAATGCCTGATATAATATGTATTTTGTTTCCTCCTCGTTCACGGAAAACGGCTCACCCTCTTTTGTCCGCATTACCGTCTCCACCGTTCTTCCCTGTCCACTCAGATGATCCAGCATATCCGCTAAAAACCCGGCCCGCTCCTTTGATCCTCTGTATTCCCGCAAAATTTTCGGTCCCTGCTCTGTATCACACTGATAGCTGTCCCGTCCTCTTGAGATGGACTTTACTTCCAGTTCGTATTGTTCTAATATCTGTTCCGGTCGATTATACAAAAAAACGCCCCCCATATGATTGATTACGGTCTTACCCCGTGTCTCTTCATCATATGAGAGGGTTTGTTTATTCATGACTACAGATTCGCTCTAACAGCAGTTCCCTGTTATTCAGTTTTGGATCATCAAGCACCAGTTCTAAAAGACTTTTTAATGTCTCCCCGATCTCTTTTCCGGGTTTCATCCCGGCAGCGATCAGATCACTTCCATTTACAGCTAAATCCCGTATTGTAAGACACTGATTCTTCTCTAAAATTTCCCGGTATAACGCCTCATAGCCATCTACATAAGAGAGTTTTTCTTCTCTCTGGTATTCGCTCTGTGCCAGAATATCCGCACGTTTCACTGCAAATAATGCAGGATACTGTTCCACTCCGATCCTGCTTACCGCCCTTCTTACGTTTTTCTCGGAAAGCGGCGGATTGTCATCATGCCAGCACACCAGCCGGCACACCTTATCGGTCGTGTCATTGTCAAACTTTAACCGGCGAAGGATCTTTCTTGCCATCTCACTGCCTTCTTTGGGATGTCCGTAAAAATGGTCATTGCCGGAAACATCCGTGGTTCTGCACACAGGTTTTGCCACATCATGCAGCAGCATGGTAAGGCGCAGTACCTTATCTCCCACAATATGTTCCAGCGCTGCCACCGTGTGCTCCCCGACCGAATAACAATGATGCTTTGTATTCTGCGGTGTCGCCATCATACGGTCAAACTCCGGCAGAAACACTGCCGTAAGTCCTGTTTCCCATGCAGTCCTGATTTCTCCCGGATGTGTGGATGTAATTAATTTTACCAGTTCAGTCTGTATCCGCTCCGCACTGATTTTTGCAATATCAGGCGCAAGTTTTACCATCGCTTCTTTTGTCTCTGCCTCGATGTCGAACCCAAGCTGCGCCGCAAAACGCACGGCGCGAAGCATCCGCAGTGCATCCTCGGAAAAACGTTCCATGGCACATCCCACACAGCGGATCACGCCGCGCTCTAAATCACCCACACCGTCAAACGCGTCGATCAGGCCGTTTTTGTCATTGTACGCCATGGCGTTGATCGTGAAATCACGCCTTTTTAAATCCTCTAACAGACTTGCAGTAAACTGTACATTTTTCGGATGTCTCGCATCCTCATATTCCCCGTCGATCCGGTAGGTCGTCACCTCAAATCCCTCATGTTCCACCATCACAGTCACGGTTCCGTGCTGGATCCCGGTGTCAATGGTATGAATGTTCTTTTCGGCAAATATTTCTTTGACCTGCTCCGGTTTCGCCTGCGTCGTGATGTCCCAGTCGCCCGGTGTGCGGTGTAACATGGTATCACGCACACATCCGCCGACTGCATATGCCTCATACCCGTGTGTTTCCAATGTTTCTATGATAAATTTTACTTTTTCCGGCAAAACGATTTTCATATACGGTAAGTTCCCTTTTTCGTTGTCTTGATCGAATAGAGCAGATCATCCGCCCTCTTGATCATCTGGTTGATTTCTTCCTCGCCATGAATGTCTTCTGCCGACACGATTCCAATGGAGCAGGAAATGCGCTGCTCTTTCCGGATGGAAATCTGTTTTTTCAGTTTCTCAGAAATCGCTTTTTCAAAACCGTCCGCCTGATCGATCTTCTGATAGATCTGCTTTGCCGTTTCCTTCAGCCTTTCTTTATCCGCGGTGAAAAATACAATAATGTATTCATCTCCACCATAGCGGCAGACAAATCCCTGTTTTTCACACAGACCGGAAAAAATATCTGCCATTTCCTTTAAAACCAGGTCGCCGACATCATGACCGTAAGTATCATTATAATGCTTAAAATTATCGAGATCAATAAACATCAGACCCAGTTCCGGTTTCCGTTTTCCACCCGAAAATTCATCTATCAGATCTTTGATCCTACGGTAAAAACCTTCCCTGTTGTAAATTCCGGTGAGCTGGTCAGTGACTGCTGCGAGGTAAAGTTTATTGTTCATCTCGTATATTTTATCATATGCGTCCAGACGGTTCAAAGAATATTTTACCTCGCGGAATAAAAGCTGATACATATTTAAATCATCTTCGTCGAGCATATACCGGTTTACGGAAGAATGCCAGTTATCCTTCATCCTCACATAGGTGATCAGAAAACTTTCGAGTTTTGCATTGTTAAAATACGGCACCGCCACCAAAGAGCACACGTCATCTTCACCAAACAATGCCGTGATATCCTGGTGTTCGTTATAGTTGCTGCTGATCTTTGAGATCGCGTAGCCTCCCGGATTCCGCTTTAAAGATGCGATGATCCTGCCCGTCCGCTCCTCGTTTAAATCGATCCCGGTATTATTGTATAATACCTGCGTCTGTCTCTCCATACAGCGCGCATACACCGCACAGTCCACATTAAAGTGATTTAAAAATGTTTTCATGACCGCATCGATCATTTCCTCTGCACAGACCCCGGTCACATCAATCAGTTTCTGCCAGGTCGAAATAAAATCCAGCTGGTGTTTCTTGCTCTTATAGGCTAATACCATGCTCTCCTGCCAGAGCAGTACGTCTAATTCCTGTTCGGAAACATCCTGCTGCCCGTCCGCCTCATCCACCGGCGGCAGTGTATCCATCATTTTTTTCGCCAGTTTTCCATAGGTACTGAAATGCTGCCTTTCGTATTCTTCTAACGTTTTTTTCTGCTTCTCATAACCTTTCTGATTTTCGAGACATTTGAAACATTCCATCCGCTTTTGCTGGAAAAGTGCATAGCTGAAAAACTGATTTCCCTCGGATCGGCTCAGATAATCCTCCGCTTTCTCATAATCTGTGTCTGCTTTTTCATAATCTCCATCGTGTACAGCAAGAAGTCCGCGTGAGAATGTATACAAAAACATGTCATCATCGACCTTTGCATAATCGTGGACTGTTCCAAACCCATCCCCCATCTTTTCTTTTTCTATAACGTAATTTAAAAACTGCCTGCAGTTGTTTAAATAACGTTCACAGTTAAACCGGTTACCCTCTAAGATCGACACAAGAGCGAGCAGTCCATATAATTTGGATAGATTGCAGACTCTTAAGCTGTTTAAATGCAGACGCTCCACCGCTTTCATGCACTGTGTCAGATAAAACTCCGCCTTTTCATATTGTCCACACATAATGCAGTTTAAAGACATGTTATACTGCACTTCCGCAATATCTTCCGGTTCCCTCAGATGATAAAACAGACGGATTGCATGCCTGTAATAAGCCATCGCGCGCTCATTTTCACCGATCGCACATAAGTTATATGCAATCCCCGAATAAATACGCCCTGCCTGGATTGATCTTTTATCTTTCAGTGCCTCATAAGTCCTCACCGAATAAAGCAGAGATATCTCATACATACCGTTTGTCGATGACAGCATAATATTTTTCTGGTATGCCATATTGATCAGATACTCATTTCCAAGTTTTTTTGCTATGCGGATTCCCCTGCTGAAATAAATCAGAAGCTCCTCGGACTGGTTTGCTTTTTTCACGATCTCCGGCTTGTTATCATACGCATAAATATATACATGTGCCAGGTGATTGCGATAGTTGTAACGGATCAGATTCTGGATCAGGCTTTCCTTTATCTTTACATCCTGTGCACAGAAAAAGATGTTATACCAGCCGGACATCTGGATCTTTGCCTCCAACAGTTCGGATAAAAACATCCGGTAATCATCGGACATTTTCCCGGCGATGCGGTATGTTTCTCCTGCCATCTCCAAAGCCTCTTTTAATTTTCCCTGGTACATATATGCGGTCGCGATCAGATAATCCTGCTCATATGCACACTCCTCTTCCTTTCCGGCAAGATGGATTTTTTCCAGATCCTCGCAGATTTCAAGCGCTTTTGGAATATCCTGTCTTAAAATCGATACTTTGACAAATAAGAGCCACATGCGAAAACGCGCGGCATCATCCACTAAAAGATTATCAAATTTTATCTTTCGCTCAATGGTTTCTAAATAATATGCCGCCTGGTCAAAATCAAGAAATTCCACCATATTCTGCAGTTTCCGGTACACTTTTTCACTTCCATAGTCAACGTATTTTTCGTCATCTATGGTTTCTTCTTTTTTTCTGCCGGAATTTCCGATATGATAAATCTTACTGCCATCATCTAATGTCTCATACAGCATTTCCCAGTCCGGCACCAGAAATTCCGGCATTGCCTGGATATCACTCACGCCAAGCACAAGACCGATATTGCAGTTTTCACATTTCAAAAAGCGCGCCGTAAGCTGCATGGTACTTTTAGAAGCCAGCTGAAAACGGTTCAAAACAAACAGAACCGGATGCCTGTCAGCAATGGCACACAGCATGCGCTCAAGTGCCGCCAACATGCGTTCCTGCTCATATGCCACCTCATCAAGCAAAATGATCTCCTCCCGCCCTGTATTATCCTGATTAAAATAACCAAGCAAAACCGGCCGGTGCAGATAATACACATCGCACGTTTCCATAAATTCTTCAAACGTTCCCGTCATATACCGCCTGAACCCATCACAGATCATGGTAAGATACGGCTCATACGCACAGGTAATCTCCCCCGTTTCAAATTCATGTACCTGTACGAAAATGTCTTCATTTTTCTCAAGCTGCTTTGTATCATTTAAGTTTTCTACGGAAAATTGTCCACTGTATCTGACTAAAAGATAGTTCTTTTCCACAGTTCCCAAACCGGCTGCTACCTGTTCTATCGCACCATCATAATATTTTTCTATCATCTTCTCCTGCCCCCTGGAAAAATAATATTTTGTGTTACATGTACTTTTTCTGTCCTGTAATTCATCGTAGAAACGCTACCGGAATCGTTTTCATATTATGTAAAATGAAAACAGAACCTTGTGATCCGTGAAACCTGGCTGTGTTCCCCGGATCATTTTCCAGTTCCGTTTTCATTCAAAGTAATCCATCTGTTTTCAAACAGACTATTAATTATCTTAGTATGCTTTACCCCAATATACTAATTTGTGTGCCGGCTTTCCACAGCATACACAGACATCTGAAATGTGCTCCTGATCGTTAAACGGCATACAGCGTGAGGTCACTGCAAGGTCTTCTTTGATCTTGTCCTCGCAAGCCTGATCCCCACACCACATTGCACGGATAAAGCCCGGTTTCTCATTTGCAATCGTGGTAAATTCTTCGTAATTATGTGCATCCCAGATATGTGCATCTCTGTGTGCTTTTGCACGCGCAAACATATCTTTCTGAATCTGCTCTAACAACTCTGGCAGTTTTGCTTCAAGTTCGTCTAATGCGATCTCAATCTTCTCTCTGGTATCACGGCGTACTGCCACACATTTGCCTGCTGCGATATCCTTTGGTCCAAGTTCGATACGAACCGGGATACCTCTCATTTCCTGCTCAGAGAACTTCCATCCCGGGCTCTTGTCGGAATCATCAAGTTTTGCACGGCAGACTTTTCCGATGCGTTCACAGACTTCTTTTGCAGTGTCAAGCACACCATCTTTCTGCTGCTGGATCGGGATGACCATAGCCTGTACCGGTGCAATACGCGGCGGCAGCACCAGACCCGAATCATCTCCGTGTACCATGATGATCGCGCCGATCAGACGTGTCGTCATACCCCAGGATGTCTGATATACATACTGAAGTTTGTTATCTTTATCCGTATACTGGATGCCAAATGCTTTCGCAAATCCATTGCCAAAGTTGTGGCTGGTTCCTGATTGTAATGCCTTTCCATCATGCATCAGTGCTTCGATCGTGTAAGTTGCCTCCGCACCTGCAAATTTTTCTTTTTCCGTCTTCTGTCCGCGTACAACCGGCATTGCTAATACTTCCTCACAGAAATCCGCATAGACATTTAACATCTGTACGGTTCTCTGCTCTGCTTCCTCTGCGGTCGCATGTGCGGTGTGTCCCTCCTGCCACAAGAACTCTCTGGAACGTAAGAAAGGACGTGTCTCCTTCTCCCATCTTACAACAGAACACCACTGGTTATATACCTTTGGCAGATCACGGTAAGACTGGATGATGTTTTTATAGAAATCACAGAACAATGTCTCAGAAGTCGGTCTGACACACAGACGTTCCGGAAGCTGATTCAAACCACCATAAGTTACCCATGCAACCTCCGGTGCAAATCCCTCCACATGATCTTTTTCTTTCTCTAACAGACTCTCCGGGATAAACAGCGGTAAATATACGTTCTCAACACCGGTCTCTTTGAAACGGCGGTCTAACTCATGCTGAATATTTTCCCAGATCGCATAGCCTGCCGGACGAAGGATCATACATCCCTTTACGGATGAATAATCGATCAGTTCCGCTTTCCTGACCACATCTGTATACCACTGGGCAAAATCTTCCTCCATGGAAGTGATTGCCTCTACTAACTTCTTGTCCTTTGCCATGATAAATCTCCTTACTCTTCTATCTAAACCTTTGGATTTATTTTATGATAAACCAAAAGGCTTGTCAATTTCAAACTCCAGTTTTCTATGCGTTTTCGGATGCCGGAACGCGATCTTAAAAGAGCACAGTGCAAGCTGTCCGCCCGACGGTGCAATGTTTTCTTTGAAGTTGTACTTTTTATCCCCAACGATCGGCATCCCTGCATGTGCAAGCTGCACCCGGATCTGATGGTGGCGTCCGGTATCAAGTTTGATACGCAAAACGGCATGTTTTCCATCCTGCTCGACCACCTCATAGGAAAGGCTGGCATGTTTTGCCTGCGGTGTTCCTCTTTCCACCACCTCGGAGGTATTTGTCTTTCCATTCTGTAAAAGTTCATCCTCTAAGGTTCCTTTTTTCTTTTCCGGCACGCCGTCCGTCATCGCATAATAATATTTGTCCGCCAGTTTTGTTTTGATCTGGCGGCTTAGATCTGCCGCTGCTTCTTTATTTTTTGCAAACACCATAATGCCTTCCACCGGCTGGTCTAACCGATGTACCACACCAATATAAGGAAGCTCCCATTTGGATGCACGATAATTTTTTAGCAGGCTCTCCATGTCCGCCTGCCCGATGCGTCTGGTCTGTGTCGCCACGCCTGCCGGTTTTTTACAGACGATAATGTCTTCATCTTCATAAATGATCGCTGGCTGCATACTGTTCCTCATTTCTACTGCTTGATCGGCATATTGTCCACGCAGCTTTTAAAATCATCTCTCCTTGCAGATTCTTCTCCCGGCAAAGGAGCAGCTCTCTTTCCACCGCTCTTAGAACATTCCTGGCACGCATCTGCCCCTGCAGATGCCTCTGTTCTTCCAAATCTGCACTGTTCCAGGTGATCTCCGCTTGCAAGATACACGCCCTCTGTGCTTTCTTCTGCCATTACAACAACTGGTTTTTCGTAGTTACTCATTTGTGTTTCCTCGCTTATCCTATATTGATCGGGATATGAAAAATGTGCCCTGTTTTTCTGTCCTGTTATCTGAACCCGAACTTTTTTATTATATACCCTTTTTATACTCTATCTCAAGCTCTTCTGCAAGATATCCATCACTCATGCAATGCATGTCGGAAATGCAGCTTTTTCAAAGCATCTTCTGTCCGAAAGCAAATCTGCATATCCGGCTTTTCATAGCGAAGACGGTTAATCGCTTCTTTCTTATCAATCAAATGATCAAAATCTTCCGTTTCTGATCTGTACTTTCATCAAATTCATATTACTTCTTTGAAAACGATGTACTGGCAATAAGGCGCGGAAGCCATTTTCTGACTTCCGCGCCATTTTTCTTTTCTCTGATACATGCAAAATAAAAAACCTTTACAGTTTAAATGTATATCCTACACCCCAAATAGTCGGAGAATATTTGGGATAAAAACTAAAGTTTAAAACGGTATCCTACACCCCAAATAGTCGGAGAATATTTGGGATAAAAACTAAAGTTTAAAGCGGTATCCTACACCCCAAATAGTCTCTATATACTGAGGTTTATTGGTATTCATCTCGATCTTCTCACGGATCTTTTTGATATGCACGGTCACAGTTGCGATATCACCGATCGACTCCATATCCCAGATCTCACGGAAGAGTTCTTCCTTCGTGAACACATGGTTCGGGTGCTCTGCTAAGAATGTTAAAAGGTCAAATTCCTTGGTCGTAAACTGTTTTTCCTCACCATTGACCCAGACACGTCTTGCTGTCTTGTCGATACGGATGCCGCGGATCTCAATCACGTCGTTCTCTACTGTGTTGCTTCCGATCAGGCGCTCATAGCGGGCAAGGTGTGCCTTTACCCTCGCGACAAGCTCACTCGGTGAGAACGGCTTTGTGATGTAATCGTCCGCGCCAAGTCCCAGTCCCCTGATCTTATCGATATCGTCTTTTTTGGCAGATACCATGAGGATCGGTGTATTTTTTTCCTCTCTGATCTGTTTGCAGATCTCAAAGCCGTCAATGCCCGGCAGCATCAGATCTAAAATGTACATATCAAAATCTTCGGAGAGCGCACGTTTTAATCCGACCACGCCGTCATTCTCAGTCTCCACCTCAAACCCGCTGAGTTCTAAATAATCTTTCTCCAGGTCTGCGATTGCAACCTCATCTTCAATAATCAAAACTTTACTCATTTGGTACCTCCTGATATTTACGAATTACAAAATACATGACCGTTCCGATGGACTCTTTGCTGGTCGCCCAGATCTTTCCACCATGGTCTTCTATGATCTTCTTTACAATGGACAGACCAATACCGCTGCCGCCGGTTGCCGAGTTGCGCGACGCATCCGCGCGGTAAAACCGGTCGAAAATATATGGCAGATCTCTTGCGGAAATACCTCTTCCGTTGTCCTCGATCTCCACCTGAATAAAGTCACCGACATCCTTGATGCGGATATTGATAAATCCCTGCTGTTTATCCAGATACTTGATGGAATTGCCGATAATATTGTGGATCACACGACGAAGCTGCTCCGGATCTGCTATGATCAAAACATTTTCGTCCACATAATTAAAGTAGGCAAGCCTGATATTTTTTGTTTCAAGATCAAGTCCGATCTCTTCTACGCAATCATTAAAATATTCCGATACATTGATCTTTGCGAAATTGTAAGGAATACGGTTCGTATCAATTTTAGCATACAATGTCAACTCATTTAAAAGCGTATCCATCTCATTTGCCTTATTGTAGATCGTGCGGATATATTTATCCCGCTTCTCCGGTGTATCCGCCACGCCATCCATCAGTCCTTCCGCATACCCTTTTACTGCCGTGATCGGCGTCTTTAAATCATGTGCAATATTGCTGATGAGCGTCTTGTTTTCTTTTTCGCCCTCAATCTTTTCCTCCGCATTATCCTTTAAGCGCAGGCGCATCTCCTCAAACGATCTGCAGAGTTCCCCAATCTCATCCCTGCTGTCCGATTCCACTGAAAAATCAAGATTGCCGTCCTTGATATTCTGTGCCGCCGTCTGCAGTTTTTTGATCGGATTGATCATGCTGGTATACATCCAGATGGTCAGCATCGTCGCAGTCAGCACAAGGATCAGCAGGATCGAGATCAACACATCAATGAGAAGTTTCTTTACCTCCGGAACTGTCTCCTCTAAGATCGTAACAATAAAGGCACTTCCGTCACTCCCATCCTGAAACTGGAAGTCGATCTGCTTGATCAGCACCTGTTCGTCACCATCAATGTAAGTGCCGGCGTCCTCATCTTTCACCGTATCCCCATACGACGGCAGCTGTGTCAGCAGCGAAATGCTTGCATCCTCACCGATATAAATTAACTCTTTATCCTTTCTCACGATCAGATAAGAACTCTTCTCCTCTAATGTCTGGTTGAGTTCATTTAAATATTCCTGATCCTCCAGCCGTGCCGGATCATTCTTCGCCGCATCTTTCAGTTCCTTGAAACATTCTTTCGTAAAACGGCTTAAAAGCTGCATGGAATTGGAAAAATAGCTGTAATTATTTTCCTTGATTCCATAAGTCTGCTCAATCGCCTTCACCTGTATACGCTGAAAACTGAAAAGTGCCGCCATCATCAGCACGATCGGAACAAATATGATAATACAAAAAGAAATGATGATTTTTGATTTCAGTTTCATATTACATGTTCGCCTTTCCGGTTTCTGTTCCCACAAAAAAGGTCATAAGGGTATTTTATGACCTTCATAAACATACCTTTATGACCTATTATAGCATGAAAAATTTCAAATCCCATTTAATTTATATAAAATTGTCTAAACTTTTTGTGAAGACAAATGAGTTTTGTATTTCAGATATCTCTTACAGATATTTTTTTAATGTCTCAGCTTTATCAACTGCCTCCCACGGAAGGTCTAAGTCTGTACGCCCGAAATGGCCGTAAGCTGCTGTTCCACGGTAGATCGGTCTTCTTAAGTCAAGCATCTTGATGATTCCTGCCGGACGAAGGTCGAAGTTCTCACGAATGATCTCAACTAACTTCTCATCGGATAATTTACCTGTGCCGAAAGTATCTACCATAACGGATGTCGGCTGTGCTACACCGATCGCATAGGATAACTGGATCTCACATTTCTCTGCAAGTCCTGCTGCTACGATGTTCTTTGCAACGTAACGTGCTGCATATGCTGCAGAACGGTCAACCTTTGTACAGTCTTTTCCGGAGAAAGCTCCGCCGCCGTGACGTGCATATCCGCCGTAGGTGTCTACGATAATCTTACGTCCTGTTAAACCTGCATCACCGTGCGGTCCGCCGATTACGAAACGTCCGGTCGGATTGATGAAGAACTTGGTTTCTGCATCGATCATCTCTTTTGGAAGGATCGGATCGAAAACGTATTTTTTAATGTCTGCATGGATCTGCTCCTGTGTCACATCATCGTCATGCTGTGTTGATAATACAACTGCCTCAAGACGTACCGGTTTTCCAGCCTCATCGTACTCTACGGAAACCTGTGTCTTTCCGTCCGGTCTTAAGTAGGTCAGTGTGCCGTCTTTTCTTACTTTGGTTAACTGTAATGCCAGTTTGTGTGCCAAAGAGATCGGATATGGCATTAACTCCGGTGTCTCGTTGGTTGCATAACCAAACATCATACCCTGATCGCCTGCTCCGGTATCAAGATCATCTGTTAAGGCACCCTCTTTTGCCTCTAATGCCTTATCAACACCCATTGCAATATCCGGTGACTGCTGGTCAAGTGCTACCATAACTGCACAGGTATTTCCGTCAAATCCGGTTTTTGCATCGTTGTAACCGATCTCGTTGACTGTTTTACGAACGATTGCAGGAATATCTAACTGTGCTTTTGTAGTGATCTCACCGGTTACTAAAACAAAGCCTGTACAGCTTGCTGTTTCACATGCAACACGGCTCATTGGATCTTCTGCCATACATGCATCTAAGATTGCGTCAGAGATTGCATCGCAGACTTTGTCAGGATGTCCTTCTGTTACGGATTCGGATGTAAATAATCTTTTTTCCATTTTTATGCTCCTTTTTCTGATAGTGTTTTTCGTGTTCTTTGCGTAATTCTCCATTACACAAAAAAAATCCACTTGCGAAAAACAAGTGGAAGTGATAGCTGTAAATCAATCATCAAATCCTCTTATTGTTCGAACATATATGTACTGTCAGGTACGATTCGCTCAGGTTGGCACCTTCCGTAGAGGGGTTGCCGTGACTTCACAGATCCTTTGTATCTCCATCACTCTGAATAAGAAAATTCTAAAAATATTAAGTTGAAAAACTCACAGTGGCTAGAATACACCTGTTTTCCCCAAATGTCAAGGTGTATTTTCTTAACCTTTTACACAAACCCGATTGACTTTCAAATGTGAAAATTCTATACTATACTTAATTATGAACGTGACAGACGTACAAATGAAATGGGGTTTTTTATGAAGAAGGTAACAGTCAATAAACTTGAACCAGGCATGGTCACTGCCGAACAGATCCTGACAAAAAACGGACAGATGATCGTTGATAAGGGCGTCACACTTACAAGACCGCTTATCATGCGTCTTTCCTTTTATTGTGTTTTAGAAGTGGGTATTGAAGATCCGGATGAACCAAAAGATCCTGAAACACCGCATTTTATCCCGGCTTACTCCCAAAAAGTAAAAGCATCGAAAGAGTTTCAGACGTTCCAGTTTGATCATTCATTCGTACTGAACTCTTTAAAGTCCTCCATGGAGGGATATGTTTTTCACAATCAGCCGCTTGACACTGATGATCTTCTCGAACAGACAGTCAAACTGTTCAATTCCTGCAAGACATCACTGGAACTTTTTGATATGCTGCATAATATGCGCGCCTACGACGACAGCACTCACGCACATTCTTTAAATGTGGCTCTGATCTGCCGCCGTATCGGTAAATGGCTGAAAGTAGACGCCGCCACTTTAGACACTTTGACACTCTGCGGTCTTTTGCATGATATCGGCAAATTAAAGATTCCGGATGAGATTTTAAACAAACCGGGCAAATATACCGACGAGGAATTTGATCTTGTCAAAAGGCATACAAAATTCGGCTACGAATTATTGAAGCCTTTAAATATTGATCCACATATCAAAAAAGCTGCCCTGCTCCACCATGAGCGCTGTGACGGATCCGGTTATCCGCTGAAAGCGACCCAGAAAGACTTAGACAACTTCTCGATGGTTGTTGCAATCGCCGATGTTTACGATGCCATGACTGCCGCGCGTTCTTACCGCGCTCCTCTTTGTCCTTTCCAGGTCATTGAACGATTTGAGCAGGAAGGTCTTCAGAAATATAAACCAAAATTTATCCTTACCTTTTTGCAGCATATCGCATCCACTTATCAGAACAACCGTGTTCTTTTAAGCAACGGACAGAGTGCCAATATTGTGATGTTAAACCAGCAGCATCTCGCAAGACCGATCGTACAGTTAAACGACAACTCCTGTATTGATCTCTCTACACGTCTTGATCTGCATATTCAGAGTATTCTGTAAGTAAAAAAGAAGCACCGCAGAGGTTCTGCGGAGAACGATCACAGTTTCTGATCGTTCTCCAGCAAATTTGCCTCTTCGAGTGCTTCTTTTGCTTCTTCTTCCGTTTCTTCCGGTGTACCATTCTCTACCGGTATCTTTCTAATGTACATAAACAGGCGTGCCACAATCAGTGGTACAAATCCTATAAAAGCACCATATGCCCCATATGTATAGACGGATACGCAGCCAATGCATGCACCAACAAAAAATGAGAGTACCGTCATCGTATACATGATTCCTTTTCTCCGGAATTCCGGATCTTTTGTCAATACAAACTGTGTCCATGCGAGCAGCGACTGTTTAAAATTATTCGTAGTAAAAATGCTTGCACTGTTATACCCCGATGCGCCGGAATAACTGCCCCACTGAAATGCCGAACAGAAAAATATCGGGTAAAGGCTCACAACCGCAGACATCCCCTCCGGCATCATCGCTGTAACGGTGAGTCCTGCTGCGTCTACCCAGAGCACCAGCTTTCGCATATCCAGTTTCGTAAAATTCGTCAACAGATAAGAAATCACGATCGCACTTCCGAAAATAAGAAATGCTAAAAATCGTATCCCCACTTCTGCAAAATTTTTTCCGGTGAGCGCCGCCGCCATCTCCATGACATTTCCGGTCTGTGCGGAACCAAAATTTCCTGCATGCAGCAATATCGCATAGGTTCCCAGAAATCCTCCAACCAGTGTAAGATTCCAGTGAAGGATCATATCAAGTTCTTTTTGAAATATTCTTCTCATCGTTCTCCCTCTTCCCTTAAAACGCTATCATCATGAATGTCTGCGCGCAAAAACTGCCATGGTAAAAGACGTCTCCCATACCCGGAAACGCCCTCTCCATGGCAGCTTCTACATCGTAGTCCCTGCATAACAGCTCTTGTTTAGCAGCTTCTACATAATAGTCCCTGCATAGCAGCTCCTGCATGACAGTTTTCCCTGCCATGTTTTCAACTGCTATGACACTTTCAGTGTAAACTTCTGTATCTCTTTCTCTGTGCTTACTTTCTCGATCACAGCCCCCAGTGATGCGAGTTTCTTTTCAAATTCTTCATATCCACGTTCAATATAGTAGATATCGTCTACCACCGTGATGCCTTCCGCCGCAAGTCCCGCGATCACAAGAGCCGCTCCGGCACGCAGATCCGGTGCATTGACACGGGCTCCGGTATAATTCTCAATACCACCGATGATCGCTATATTGCTCTCTACTTTAAAGTTGGCACCCATGCGCGCCAGCTCACCGACATATTTAAAACGGTTTTCAAAAATACTCTCCGTAACGGTGCTCGTACCCTCCGAAATACCTAACACAACCGCGATCTGTGGCTGCATATCTGTCGGAAATCCCGGATACGGGAGCGTCGTAACCTGTGTGTGATGCAGTGGTTTTGAGGATACCACACGCACCGCATCATCAAACTCTTCCACCTCACATCCGATCTCAAGCAGCTTCGCACTGATTGCCTCTAAATGCTTCGGGATGACATTCTTTACGGTGACATCTCCCTTTGTCGCTGCTGCTGCAAGCATAAATGTTCCGGCTTCGATCTGATCCGGGATGATAGAATATTCTGTCTTGTGCAGTTTTTCAACACCAACAATCCGGATCACATCCGTACCGGCGCCTCTGATATTTGCACCCATGCTGTTTAAAAAATTGGCTGCATCAACAACGTGAGGCTCTTTTGCCGCATTTTCCAGCGTTGTCTTACCCTCTGCCATGGCTGCTGCCATCATAATGTTGATCGTTGCACCGACAGATACCTTATCCAGATAAATATGTGTACCTTTCAGCTGCTTTGCATCTGCAACCACCAGACCATGGCGGATATCTACCGTCGCACCAAGTGCCCGGAATCCTTTCAGGTGAAGATCAAACGGACGGCTTCCGATATCACATCCACCCGGAAGAGCTACCTCCGCATGTTTATATTTTCCAAGGAGTGCTCCCAGCAGATAATAGGATGCTCTGATCTTACGGATATATTCATTGTCCACAACCAGATTATGAATAAATGATCCGTTCATCTTTACTGTATGCGCATCCAGTCTGTCTACCTTCGCACCAATATCACTGATTGCATTTAACAGCACATTGATATCTCTGACATTTGGTAAATTTTCTATTGTAACGGTCTCATCCGTCATAACCGCCGCAGAAATAATGGCAAGCGCAGCATTTTTTGCTCCGCCGATCTCCACTTCTCCGACTAACGGATTGCCTCCTTTAATGACATATTGTTCCATACCACACCTCTATGAACCTTTTCATACAAACACATAATTATAGTTGCTATTATGTGCTTTTGTCAAGAATTATATCACAGTTTCAATTTTGTTGTAAATATGCAGATATTCCCAAAAATGCCCTTCATTTCCGCACACTTCCGTTCAACTTTTATCAGTTACTGATGTACTTCAACGGATTGACTGCAGCCCCTCCGATGTAGATTTCAAAATGCACATGTGGTCCTGTGGAACGTCCGGTACTTCCGCTCAGTGCGATCGGTTCCCCCTGCTCCACCTTCTGGCCGACTTTCACCAGCAGCTTGCTGTTATGTGCATACCGCGTCAGTCTTCCGTCCGCGTGGCTGATCACCACATTATTGCCGTATCCACCGTTATAAGATGCCTGGATCACAGTTCCCGCACAGGATGCGTACACGGTTGTTCCAATCGGGCATGCCCAGTCCACACCTTTATGCATTCTTCCCCAGCGTCTTCCAAATCCTGATGTAAACCTTCCACCGGCAAGCGGCTTAATGTATGTCGGCGGCACGATCGTTCCACGCTCCACAACTGCTGCCTTCGCTGCCGTCATGATCTTCTGGTGCGCTAACTCTCTGCTCACTTCAGCACCGTTTTCATATACAACAATATCGTTTCTCTCACGATGACCTGCCACGCCCTCTTCTAAAACTTCCTCCTGATTGGTATACCAGGAATCATTTTCCTTAATGACAGGTTCCTCCTCATAATCTTCCTCGTAAACTTCTCCCACAGTCAGCCTGATCTTTAAATCCGGTTCCGGAACCGCAATGATAAGCTCCTGTCCTTCCCGCAGTGAGTCTGCATTCTCAAGTCCGTTCAATGCCATAATATCTGCCACTTTTGTATCATGGTCAAGTGCGATCACAGAGAGACAGTCACCACTCTCTACTACATATATTTTATTCGATTCTTTCTCTTTTGTTACTTCAGCAGCGGCATCATCCGCAGTGGTAAACGCATCTGACTGCACATAATTCTCATAGACCTCAATATTTTCCACAAATGCCATATCAAGGACACCCGTTTCATAAAAATCTGCTACATCCGATGTCACGGCATCTAAAAGCTGCGTTGCAGACTCTAAGGAAACGCCCGCAAGCGACGATGCCTGCATATCCTGCGTTTCTTTCTCCCCGGTTTCCGCCGGATCGTCTTCGTTTTCTGCCTTTTTCAGATCAGCCGTTAATATTCCACCGATCTGTCCCTCCAACGTCTGATATACAACAGTATAGGCATTGTCTTCATCCGTTTTTTTTCTGACCTGATTCAGAAAATCTGACACTTCATCCAATGTCTTAAAATTTCCACGGTAGGAACCGATCGCAACCGTATAGGCACGCTCCCTGCTCTCAATCGTCTTCTCTGCTAATATCTTTTTTAACTGTTCTTCCAGTGTTTCTTTCTTTTCTAAACGCACAAACGGTTTCTTTTCTGTTTTTACAGACCATTCATAATCCATGCATAAACGGCTTGCAGATTCTTCTGCCAGTTTTCTTCTTGCCTGAAGGATTACATCCTTCACATCGACATTTTCCGCCACATACCCGACAAATGTTCCGTCTACATACACGCCCTGATAGTTCTGTCCTAATGCCGTCTGCTGCGAAAGCGCACTTCCTGCCAGTATGATAAGGAATCCGCCAGCAGCAATGATGCCGGACAGCATTTTTTTATCTTTTAATCTTTTGTTCATCCTCTGACTCTTTCATTCCATTGATGTGATTTTACAAAGATTCTTTTTGAATTTGCGCCACGATCTTTTCGATCGTCTGTTCCACGTTCAGGCCATCCTCCGCGATCGTGATGTCCGCATATTTTTCATATAGAACAACTCTCTCATCATACAGGTCTTTTAACGTCTGTCCGTCTTTTAAAACAACGCCCCTGCCTTTAATATCTGACAGTCTGCGGTCGATATCCGCATAATCTAATTTTAAATAGATCACAGTTCCGATCTGCCTTAAGTGCTCCATTGCCTCTTTTCCATATACGACACTTCCCCCGGTAGCAATGACCGAATGATGTGCTTCTATTTCACTGTTGATACGGTTTTCCACTGCAATAAATCCGTCCGGCCCCTCTTCTGCAATGATCTCACGCAGTAACTTTCCTTCTTTCTCCTGAATCACCAGATCCGCATCCACAAACTGGAACCCAAGTACTTTTGCCAATATGACTCCGACAGTACTTTTTCCAACTCCGGGCATCCCGATCAGTACGATATTGTCTTTTTTCATCTGTTTTCTCCCGCTATAAACTTCCCATTTTCATAAAAAAACGTCGAAAGACTGTGCTTTCGACGTTTTCTTTTTACTCTGTTGCCTGCTCCGTCGTGCTTTCTGTCTCTGTATCTTTTATAGTTGTAAACAGGTTATCGAAATTCACGTCATCCCAGACTTTTTCTTTCACTGCCCACTCGATGCCCTCTTTCCATCCATCGAGCGTCTCATCATACAGATCATCTTTGCGCTGCTCAATAATGCTCTGACGTGTCTCCTCTGTTGCATCCTCGTCCACTTCTTTATCAAGACGTGCCACAAAATAAGAGCTGTCGCCATCGATCAGATCTGTTACTTCGCCTTCTTTTAAATTTTTCAATGCTGCTAAAAGATTGTCATCCACAGAATCATCTTCCTGCGTAAAAGTACCGGTGCTTACCGTATAGCCTGCATCCTCTGCCGCCGCATCAAGACCATCTTCCTTCGCTGCTTTTGCAAAGTCAGCTACCTTTGCTGCAAGCTCCTCTTTCTCTTCATCTGTGTAATCTACCGTATTGCCACTCTCATCCTGATGTGTCGTCTTAGAAATGCCCACATAACTGTATGCACCCGTTTTTGCTTCCTCATCTGTCACATTGGTATCTGCGCCTGCAACGATTGCTGCTTTCATTTTACTCTGGATCGTCTCTAATGTAAGGTATTCCTCCACGATCTCCTGCGTCGCACCAAGTGCATTGATTGCATCTTTGCTGTTATCTTCCATAAACTGTGCTGCCGCTGCGGTGATCGCTGCTTTTTCATCGTCTGTAATGCTGACATTATACTCATCCATATGAAGCTGTAACACGTACATATCTTCTAAGGAGTCCATCACGCTGTCTTTAAAATTATCCTGCCCGGTCGTTCCATTTCCATATAAATCGGATGTCCAGACATTTTTTCCGAAATATGCGGTATAAAAATCATCTGCTCCCGCCTGACCAAATCTTGCTGCAAAGTTTGCGACTCCAAGTTTGACCGGCTCTCCGTTTAAAGTTGCCACTGTTTTATCTTTATTGACTCCGCCACAGCCTGTCAGTACAGATAAAGCCATAGCGCTGCTTAACAATAATGCGGTAATTTTTCTGCTGTTCATATATTCCTCCCAGTGCCCTCTTTTTCCGATATGGGCAGTCATTCAGTTTATTATAATTCGTTTTGTAAAAAGCCGCAAGTTATTTTTCCATCAGCATCTCCCCTGCACGCTGCAAAAATGTTTCCATCACATCTTTTGCTTCCACATATTTTTCCCTGGTATTCAGTTTCAGGAAATAGGTAAAATATGGTTCCTTTGCATCCATGGTAAACTTCACATGTTTGTCAAAGGAAGCGGTAAACTCCGGAATTGCCGCCACATTGATCTTCGCTTTCTCATACAGGGTGAACCGCAGTGTATCACCTTTCTGTGCAATATCTGTAAAGTAAAGATGATGTGCCATGGATTTTACCCTTGCAATATAAAGCAGATTTTCGACAGACTTTGGCGGATCTCCAAACCGGTCGATCAGTTCTTCTAACATTTCTTCTGACTCATCTGCCGTCTCAATGCCTGCGATGCGCTTATAAATGTCAAGTTTCTGCATCTCATTCGGAATGTATCCCATCGGAATATACGCATCAATATCAATATCGATCGAGGTATCAAAACTTTCCGCAACATCCATACCTTTTGCTTCCTTCACTGCCTCGTTTAACATTTTGCAGTAAAGATCGTATCCGACCGCCTCCATATGTCCATGCTGCTCTGCGCCGAGCAGATTTCCTGCACCACGGATCTCAAGATCACGCATGGCGATCTTAAAGCCACTTCCAAGTTCCGTATACTCCTTGATCGCAGCAAGTCTTTTTTCTGCGATCTCTTTTAACATTTTATCCCTGCGGTACATTAAAAACGCATACGCCGTCCGGTTGGACCTGCCAACACGCCCGCGGAGCTGGTAGAGCTGCGACAGTCCCATATTATCGGCATCGTGGATGATCATTGTATTGACATTTGAGATATCAAGTCCCGTCTCAATGATCGTTGTAGAAACAAGTACATCGATCTCTCCGTTGATAAAACGGTACATGATGTTCTCTAACTCTGTCTCTTTCATCTGCCCGTGCGCATAGGCAACGTTCGCCTCCGGTACAAGCTCTGCGATCTTTGCTGCCACATCTGCGATCTCCCGCACACGGTTGTATACATAATATGCCTGTCCTCCACGGGAGAGTTCCCTGGAAATTGCCTCACGCACCAGTTCTTCATTATATTCCATCACATACGTCTGGATCGGCACACGATCCATCGGCGGTTCCTCTAACACACTCATATCACGGATCCCGATCAGGCTCATGTGCAGTGTCCTTGGAATCGGTGTTGCCGTGAGCGTCAGAACATCAATATTGGTCTTTAACTGCTTGATCTTTTCCTTATGCGTCACACCGAAACGCTGTTCCTCGTCAATGATCAGAAGCCCAAGATCTTTGTATACTACGTCTTTTGAAAGCAGTCTGTGCGTTCCGATAATGATATCAACACTTCCTTTTTTCAGCGCCTCCACCGTCTTTTTCTGCTCCGCACTGCTCCGGAAACGACACAAAAGATCAATGTTGACCGGAAAATCTTTCATACGCTGCACAAAGTTATTGTAATGCTGCTGCGCTAAGATCGTTGTCGGCACTAAAAAAGCGACCTGTTTTCCATCCTGTACTGCCTTAAAGGCCGCACGGATTGCGATCTCCGTCTTGCCGTAACCGACATCCCCGCAGATCAGGCGGTCCATGATCTTTGTGCTCTCCATATCTTTTTTGGTCGCCTCGATTGCAAGCTCCTGATCCTCCGTTTCCTCAAACGGAAACATTTCCTCAAACTCTCTCTGCCAGACGGTATCCGGCCCGTAGACAAATCCCTCCTGATCCTGTCTCTGTGCATAAAGTTTTACAAGATCCTGTGCGATCTCTTTTACCGCACCGCGCACCTTTGTCTTTGTCTTATTCCATTCCTGTCCGCCTAATTTGTTCAGTTTCGGCTTCTTTGCATCCGCGCCGGCATATTTCTGGATCAGCTCTAACTGCGTTGCGAGGATATATAAGTTTCCACCACCTGCATATTCTATTTTGATGTAATCTTTGACCGTCTTATCGACCTCTATTTTTTCGATTCCACGGTAGATGCCAAGTCCATGATTTTCATGCACGACATAATCACCGATGTTAAGGTCGGTAAAACTTGCGATCTTTTCTCCCTCATAGGTACGGTGGTGCTTCTTTTTCTTCTTTTCACTGCCGAAAATATCGCTCTCTGAGATCACAACAAATTTAAGCAGCGGATATTCATAACCTTTTTTTATTTTTCCGTAACCGGTCATGATCTCACCCGGTTTTACCTCGTGATCAAAATCTTCTGAATAGAATGCATTCAGTTCCTCCGCCATCAGGTCTTCTGCCAGCCGCTTTGCACGCGTCCTTGATCCGGAAAGTAAGATCACACGGTATCCGTTTTTCTTATAGCGGGTGAGGTCTTTGACCAGAAGATCAAAACTGTTATTGTACGGGTTGACGGTCTTTGAATCGATGACAAATTTTTCTTTGATATCCACATGGCTGTTTTTTAAGTCCAGCGCCACCAGGGAAATGCATGCCATCTTTTCCATTTTTGCCAGTATTTCTTTGCAGGAAAAAAGCTCCCGCATCTGTCCCGGCAGAATATATCCCTTTTCAAGACGCTGCTTCATGCTCTCAGAATATTCTGTTTCCGTCACCATACCGCGCTCGATGGAACGTGCCAGTTCATCCACAAAAATAACGGTGTTCTCCCTGTTAAAATAATCAAGCAAGGACACCCGCTCCTCACAGAAATAGGACAGATATGCGTCAAGTCCCGCGCTGATGCCCAGTTCTCCCGCTTCCTCTGCGATCTGTGCTGCAGCACTTTTGGTGCGGTGCGCCTCCTCCGTCTTCATTTCTTTCCGGAGTTTTGCGGATACCTTGTCTGCTTCTTTTAAAATTCTTTTGATTCCCTCCTGCCGCTCCTCTGCCGTCAGAACAAGCTCGCAGGCAGGATAGATCGAAATCTCCTCCAAATTTTCAATCGAGCGCTGGCTTTCCGCATCAAAAGAACGGATGGAATCAACCTCATCCCCCCAGAATTCGATTCGAAACGGATTGTCTTCCGTCAGTGGAAAGATATCTAAAATTCCACCGCGCACGGAAAATTCTCCCATCGTTTCCGCCTGATAGTTCTTCTCATAACCAAGTTCCACCAGATGTTTTGTGAGTTCTTCCAGATTTAATATATCTCCGACGGAAACCTTTTTGACTTCCTGGATAAATTTTTCCGGCATTGGCATTGGATTCATTAGACCGTCAAACGTAGTTATTATGGTGCAGGATGACTCCTCCGCGAGCATTTTTAATGCATTGATACGCTCCGCGGTAAGCACATTTCCACGGATATCCGACTGGTAAAACAGGATATCTTTTGCAGGATAATATGCTGCCTTCGGATCAAAGAAACGATATTCTTCATAGATTTCTTTTGCTCTCTGCTCCTGAAACGTAACAATGATTCTGTTTCCAGAACCATTGTTTACACTATACATGATATGTGGTTTTGCCGCGTCAATACATCCTGAGATCTGTGCAATACCACGCAGATCATGCACCCCCGCACTTAAGGTTTCAAATTCTTTGAGCTCTTTCAAAGGTTCAGTAAAAGTTTTCATGATACTCCTTTTCACTCTTCCTTCTTTTTCACATTATAACGGTTCATCGCTGCATCCGTCTCACCGGTGATCATCATTTCTGCTGCCTCCACGGCATGCCCGATTGCCTTCTCTACTTCCGCGCGGTCTGCTGTATCAAAATGTCCCAGCACATGATCTGCAAGATCCCATCCCGCCGGTTTTTCCCCGACACCGACTTTGATGCGCAAAAAATTCTGCGTCCCGGTCATCGCAATGATATTTTTGATTCCATTGTGCCCACCCGCACTTCCTTTTTTGCGGATGCGCAGATTTCCCGGCGCAAGGCTGATGTCATCATAGATCACGATCATCTCCTCTTCCGGATCCATCTTGTAATAATTGACCAGCTCCGCCACGCTCTCCCCGCTCAAGTTCATATAGGTCTGCGGTTTCGCCAGCACAACTTTCACCCCGTTTATGACACCTTTTCCACAGAGTGCCTTATGTTTTTTTTCACTGATACTGATATTATATTTCTCTGCAAGCGCATCCATGACATCAAATCCGATATTATGTCTGGTATGCTCATACTGTTTCCCCGGATTTCCGAGCCCTACGATCAAAAACATGTATTTCTCCATTTCTGTATCTTTTATCCACAGTGACCGGAATAAATCTTTCCATCCCATTTATTTTGCCTGATTCCGTCTGCGAATGATCTCTGCTGCAGATTTCAACTGCTCCTGGTCATTCACACCCATGATATCCTCCGGATCACTTAATGCAAATGCATCCACTTTCAGTCCTTTATCCTTTATAATTGTCAGCGTATCCGGCAGATAATATTCGCCCTGTGCATTATTCGGCTGGATTTTTTCAAGTGCCTCTTTTAATTCCCTTGTATCAAAAATATACATACCGGAATTAATCTCATGCGATGCTCTCTCTTCCTCACTCGCATCTTTATGCTCTACACTTTTCACAAAATTACCGTCCGCATCACGGATGATTCTTCCATATCCTGTCGGATCTTCCACCATGGCAGATAATACAGTAACCGTATTCTTATTCTCTGTGTGATATTCTCTTAAACGCTTTAAGGTTTCTGCCGTGATTAAAGGCGTATCCCCAAACAGAATCATCGTCTGTCCCTCATCCCCTAAGAAATCTTTTGCACAGCGCACCGCATGACCGGTTCCAAGCTGCTCCTCCTGTAATACAAAGTTTACTTCCTGATGCAGGATCGTCTCCCGTACCACCTCATATTTGTATCCGACAACCAGACAGATGTCCTCTGCACCTGCTCCGATCGCAGCTTCGATCGCATAGTCCACCAGACATTTTCCTTCGATTGTATGTACCACTTTCGGCAGATCCGATTTCATTCGCGTTCCTTTGCCTGCTGCAAGTATTACTGCTTTTAACTGTTCCATATGTATCCTCCTGCATCTTCGTGCTTTTTTTCTGATATTGTTCACCATACCATACTGTTTATCTCATTGCAGTCTATGTTTTATTTTACAGGACTTTCCTGATTTTACAAGTATTTTTCACACCGTCATTATAATAAGCTGCCGCCAAATGATGGTTTGTTGGGGACATGAGTTTCCTCGTGTAGGGTGGTTCTGGGGATTTTAGATTGGCAAATTGCATCAAGCCGGGACTGTTTTGTTCCGTTGTCCGAAAATAAGAAAGTCTAAGTATGCCTGATTCAGGTTGAGGCGGAGTGACGTGTGCGTCCTAAATGTGCCGTCCGGGCACATTAGGACTTGTGCTGCCGTCCGTGGCAGCACAACACTGTATTGTGAACAGGCATACAAAGACTTTCTAATTTTCTCCCAAAGTCACAAAACGGATCCCGGCTTGATGCGATTTGCCAGCCACTAAGTTGTGAACCACCCTTCTCCGGGGAACTCATTTTACAACTTTGGCGGGTGTAAATTTTTAGTGTTTTATGTCTGAATCTGAAAAAAAAATATTTCCAAATAACTATGTTTAATAGATTATTATTGGTTTGATAATACTGGAAAAACCTCAATGTATCCCGTTATGCCTATGTTTATTGCCATACACATTTGAAAAAATTATTCTGTGTTATTTTGTCTGGCATTTTACGAAATAATTCATGTAATACAATGTAGCATATAAAAATTCTGGGAAGCCATTAGGTTGAATATTAATGATACAGCACATTAGCATTTTAAGCATATTTTCATTCAAGCGAATATCAAAAATTCGCGCCTACGCCCCCAGTTTTGAGATGAACCGCCCACCCAAATGGTGTTCATAACCTGACGGCTGGCATCTTGCGCAAAGCCGAAGCTAATTTTGTGACTTTGGGAGAAAATTAGAAAATCTTAGTGTGTCTATAGGTACACAGTGATGTTCTGCCACGGATGGCAGAACAAGGCAGCATCGAGTCATGGATGACTCGTTGTTGCCGGTCACGTCACTCCGAGAAAATCTAACCCAGACACACTTAGACTTTTCTTATTTTCGTACAACGGAACCAAAATTAACTCCGGCTTTGCGTAAGATTCCACTCACAAGCCTGCGACACACCATTTGGACGGGCGACGCATATCACCCACAAACCATCATTTGGCGAATCAACTGTTTAACACACACCAAAAAGCGGCTGTAACAACAATCCCCTGTTACAGCCGCTCATTCTTTTTATTCTGCCGACACAACAATCTTCCTCAAAGACCTGCTGCCAAAAGCTCCTTACTCTTCAGCAGCTAATGTCTCCTCGTACTTTTCCAAGATCAGTTTCTGGATCCGCTCTCTCGTTCCGGAGTTGATCGGATGTGCAATATCACGGTATTCTCCATCCGCTGCCTTCCGGCTTGGCATTGCAATAAAAAGACCTTTTTCCCCTTCAATGATCTTAATATCATGTACCACGAACTCTTCATCGATCGTGATTGAAACTACCGCTTTCATCTTGCCTTCTTTTTCTACTCTTCTGATCCTCACGTCCGTTATCTGCATGTCTTATGTCCCCCTTTAAGTTGTTTTACCCTTGTCCTAAAAATGCATTTCTATAACACGTAGCGCTCATTATTCTCAGAAACAATCCTGATACCATTGTCCCCACAGTAATATGTATTGGCTTTCAATGTGTCCCTGCTCTCCACGATACAGTTCTCAATGTGTGTGTTATCTCCGATATATACATCATTTAAAATAATGGAGTTTTTGATCACACAGTTCTTTCCAACAAATACTTTTTTGAACAGGATCGAATTTTCCACTTTGCTGTTCACGATACAGCCGCTTGCGATCAGACTGTTGCGCACGTCGGATCCTGCATTGTACTTTGCAGGCGGAAGATCATCAACCTTAGAGTAGATCTTTGGCTCATCATGGAAAAAGTATCTGCGCACTTCCGGTTTCAGGAAATCCATATTGGTCTGGTAATAAGACTCAACGGTCGCGATATTGCTCCAGTATTCTTTCATCTTGTAACCGTAGATACGTTTCATATTTTTATAACGGATCAGAATATCCGTAACGAAATCCCAGCGTCCTTCCTCTGCACTGCGCTCTAACATCTCAATGAGCTGTCTTCTGCGCACGATATAAATACCGGTAGAGATCGTATTCGACTTGGATACCATCGGTTTCTCCTCGAATTCCACGATCCTGGAATCCTCGTTCATGCGTACCACACCAAAGCGGCTTACATCCACATCCGGTGCCATATCTTTGCACACTACCGTGATATCCGCTTTCTTTTCGATGTGATATTCCAGTACTTTATTGTAATCAATCTTATAAACACAGTCACCGCTCGTAATGATGACATACGGTTCGTGGCGTTTCTTTAAGAAACTGATATTCTGATACATGGCATCTGCAGTTCCACGATACCACCAGCTGTTGTCCACCGTAACTGTCGGGTTAAATACGAACAGACCGCCCTGTTTTCTTCCGAAATCCCACCATTTTGAGGAACTCAGATGCTCATTTAAGGATCTGGCGCTGTACTGTGTCAGTACTGCAACTGTCTGTATATGCGAATTGCTCATATTGCTGAGTGCAAAATCAATGCTTCGATAGCTGCCCCCAACAGGCATTGCTGCAATCGCTCTCTTATTGGATAGTTCCTGCATACGGCTGTTATTACCGCCAGCTAAAATAATACCTATTGCCTTCATTCTGAGTCACCTGCCTTAATAATTACTTCACCGCTTTCAAGAATTCCATCCGGATAATCTTCTTTTTCCGTAACTCCGGAAATCGCCGTGTTCTTTCCTATCTGAACGCCATCCGGCACCACGGAATCTTCACCTATTGTTACAAGACCAAAAGAATATATGCTTGCATTCAGCTTGTTCGGTGCTTCCTCACCGACTCCAAGCACCACATTGTTTCCAATCTGGCAGTTTTCTGCAACGATTGACTTATCTATCGTGACACCTTCACCAATCTGTGTCCCTTTCATAATTATCGAGTTTCTTACTACGCTTCCCTTACCGATCGTAACACCTGCACCGATGACAGAACTATGTACTTCTCCATAGATCTCGGATCCCTCACCAATGATACTCTTCTCAACCACAGAATCTTCTGACAGATACTGCGGCTCAATGATATCGCTCTTTGTGTAGATCTTCCAGTATTCCTCATAGAGATTGAACTCCGGGATCAGATCGATGAGCTCCATATTTGCTTCCCAGTAGGATCCTAACGTTCCGACATCTTTCCAGTAACCGTTAAATTCATAGGCGAAAAGACGTTTTCCTCTCTCATGACAATACGGAATTATATGCTTGCCGAAATCGCATCCGCTCTGGTCTTTCATGGCATGTAATGCTTCTTTTAAAACATTCCAGCTGAAAATATAGATTCCCATGGATGCCAGGTTACTTCTCGGTTCTGCCGGTTTCTCCTCGAAATCCTGGATTTTTTTATTTTCATCTGCAATCACGATTCCAAACCTGCTTGCTTCCTCAATTGGTACCGGCATTGTTGCAATCGTCACATCTGCATGATTTTCTTTATGGAAATCGAGCATCACTTCATAATCCATCTTATAAATATGGTCGCCTGATAAGATCAGGACATATTCCGGATTATAGCTCTCCATATAATTCATATTCTGGTAGATTGCATTTGCTGTTCCACTGTACCACTCACTATTATTGCTCTTCTCATAAGGTGGAAGAACCGTTACACCGCCATTGTTACGGTCAAGATCCCACGGAATACCAATTCCGATATGGGTATTTAAACGTAACGGCTGATACTGTGTCAGAACACCAACAGTATCAATTCCTGAATTAATACAGTTGCTGAGTGGAAAATCGATAATGCGGTACTTCCCTCCAAACGCAACTGCCGGTTTGGCAACCTTTGCTGTAAGCACTCCAAGACGGCTGCCCTGTCCTCCAGCCAATAGCATAGCTATCATTTCTTTTCGAATCACGTCAATCACCTCTCGTCACTTTCTAGTCAATCTATTCCTTTTGGTATTTTTAATTATACCACACTTCAAATCCCATGTACATCATTTTCCACAATATTTTTTACTGATTTTACATATTTTTGACACATTGCACAAATTGATAAAATTTTATCTACAATTCGTTTTTTCTGTCGAAAAGATTTTTCCCCAAAAGAATTTGCAAATTAATTTCATACGGGTATAATGAAACAAACAGAATAATTCATAAAACAGGCAGGTATCAATAAATGTATAAAATCAATTTCAACCAGCCGCTGCACATCCATTTCATCGGAATCGGCGGCATCAGCATGAGTGGTCTTGCTGAGATACTTTTAGAAGAACATTTTGCCATCTCAGGATCCGACGCAAAAGAATCCGAACTGACCAGACATTTAGAGCACATGGGTGCCCGTATTTTTTACGGTCAGAAGGCTGAAAATCTTACCGACGGCATTGATCTTATCGTCTACACCGCTGCCATCCGGGAAGACAATCCGGAATACGCGGCCGCAAAGGAGCGCAGCATCCCAATGTTAAGCCGCGCAGAACTGCTTGGTCAGATTATGGACAATTACAACAATTCCATCGCCGTTGCCGGTACCCACGGAAAGACGACGACCACATCCATGATCAGCCAGATTCTTCTCGCAGCAAAGGCTGATCCTACCATTTCCGTCGGCGGAATCTTAAAAGCCATTGAAGGAAATATAAAAGTAGGCAAGTCCGATATTTTTGTATCCGAAGCGTGTGAATATACCAACAGTTTTCTCCATTTTTATCCACGATACAGTGTTATTTTAAACGTGGAAGCGGAACACCTTGACTTCTTTAAAGATATTCAGGACATCCGCAATTCATTCCGAAAATTTGCAGGAAATACAAAAAAAGACGGTGCGATCATTATAAACGGAGAGATTGAAAACTACACAGAGCTCACCAGCGGCTTAGATCCGCAGGTAATCACTTTCGGACTGAATGACTCCTGTGACTATTATCCTTCTGATATTACCTTTGACGAAACAGCATGCGCTTCCTTTACGGCAATGCATCACGGTACCCTGGTCATGGATGTAAAACTTCACGTTCCGGGCATGCACAACGTATCAAATGCACTTGCAGCAATCGCACTCTCGCTTGATCTTGGCATTTCAACGGATGCGATTCTTGCCGGATTATCCGCTTTCGGAGGTGCAGACCGCCGTTTCCAGTACAAAGGATGTGTGGACGGGGTTACTATCATTGATGATTACGCACATCATCCGACAGAGATCCGTGCAACATTAACCGCAGCCAAAAATTATCCACACAAGCGCCTGGTCTTGGCTTTCCAGCCACACACCTATTCCAGGACAAAAGCATTTTTAGATGATTTTGCAGATGTACTGTCCATGGCAGACGTGGTCGTTCTTGCTGATATCTATGCTGCCCGTGAGAAAAATACTTATGGCATCAGCTCGAAAGATATCCTTGAAAAACTAAAGGAAAAAGGAACAGAATGCTATTATTTTCCTTCCTTTGAAGAGATTGAGAAATTTTTACTGAAAAATTGTATAAACGGTGATCTGTTGATAACTATGGGTGCCGGAGATATCGTAAACGTGGGTGAACATCTTCTTGGTCGATAAGTTATCCACATTATCCACATTCGATTGGGGAAAACTTCAACCATCGAATGTGGATTTTTTTTATTAACATAACACATATCCATTTTCGGATTCCGTTTTCTTTTATGTCCCTTATTTTCTGTATTCCGGCACAGTTGCCATAACTTCCGTTTTTATGAATCCACTTTTTTATCCACATTATCCACATTCCCCGCAACCCTTGATTTTACAGCGTTTGTATTCAAAAATGTTCTTCTCTTTTTTCTTTTCCTATGCTATAATTTGTGGCGCAGCAAATATTTATACTTATACTTTTAGAATATTATCGAAAGAGGGTTTCCTTCATGGCTAAAATACTAATCCACAGTGACAGTGCATCTTCTGCCACGAGTGTATCGAATATTTTTATTGATGAATATATGTCTGACGCAAACGGGGAATTTGTAAAGATCTACCTGTACCTGCTGCGTCTGATGAATGCCCCGGATTCCGCTTTTTCGATTTCTTCGATTGCAGATAAATTTGAACACACGGAAAAGGATGTCAAACGCGCCCTAAGTTACTGGGAACGTATGCATCTTTTACGGTTAGAATATGATACTGAGCACAACCTGACCGGTATCTGCCTGATTGATTCTGCATCCAGGGACAAAACCGGCACAGGCGATGATTTTCCGGAAAATGAAACGGCTGCGGAAACACCTGAAGCAGACAGTGTCTCCTCTTTAGAAGACACATATCATTCCCCGGATGACGGCATTTCTTCGGTAAATACAGAATCCTTCCCGCCAAAAAGGGATTACACCCGCGATGAATTAAAACAGTTTCAGGAAAATGACCAGATTGCGGAACTTCTTTTTGTCGCGGAACGTTATCTTGGACGCCCTCTCAGCCAGACGGATATGAATACTTTTATTTATTTATATGATGAGCTTTCATTTTCATCGGATCTGATCGCATATCTGGTGGAATATTGTGTCAGCAAAAACCACACCGCTATCCGCTACATCGAAGCCACGGCGCTAAAATGGGCAGAAAGCGGCATCCGGACGGTAACCGCTGCCAAACAGGAGGCAAAGATCCACAGTCCGGCTTACTATGCGGTAATGCGCTCCTTTGGCATTACAGGAAGAAATCTGGTTCCATCCGAGACAGACTATATTGAAAAATGGCGTTCCGAATATGGTTTTTCGATCGATATCATCTGTGCGGCATGTCAGCAGACCATCCAGAGCATCCACCAGCCGAGTTTTCCTTACACTGACAAAATGCTCTCGAACTGGCGTAAATTAAACGTACATACCATGGAAGATGTAAAACGTTTAAATCTTGAACATAAAGAACGCACCAAAGCATCGGCACAGGAGGCTGCCGGTCCGAAAAACAAGTTTACAAGCATCGGGCAGCGCTCCTATGAATATGATGAGCTTGAAAAAATGTTACTGACAACCAATTCAAAACATTGATACCATAGAGTAGTGTGAAAACATTGTCTTCATACTAAAACAGGCAAAAATGGAGATTAGGATAAGAACATGCCTCTGACAAATTCACAATACGATGAGATTATACGGGCATATGATGCCCGACAGTTAAAAAATGAACATGACAGGGAAGAACGGACCCGTTATGCCTACATCAAGATCCCACGTCTCCGTGAGATCGATGATGCCATTGCGACCTGCTCCGTTGCACAGGCAAAAAAGCTCTTAGACGGTGATACCATGGCTCTTAATACCCTGAAAGAACAGATTGCCTCCTACCGCAGTGAAAAAAAGGATCTTCTGAAAAAAGCAGGGCTTTCTGCTGATTATCTGGAGACTTCTTATGAATGCCCGGATTGTAAGGACACCGGTTTTATCGACGGGAAACGCTGCCACTGTTTTACACAGGCTGCGATCGATTTAGTCTATACCCAGTCGAATTTAAAAAGCATCCTGCTCCGTGAGAATTTTTCCACATTTTCTTTTGACTATTATTCTGATAAAGACATAAATCCTGCAACCGGGTTATCATCTTTGGCAACAGCAAAAGATGCCGTTGCGAAATGTCATGATTTTATTGATCACTTTGATGATACATTTTCCAATCTGTACTTTTACGGAGATACCGGCATCGGCAAAACGTTTCTGTCAAACTGTGTTGCAAAAGAGCTGATGGATCACGGTCATTCTGTAATTTACTTTACGGCGTTCCAATTATTTGATATATTAAGCAAGGGTGTATTTGCAAAAGATGAGGAAGCGATTGCCGCAAATGAAAATATTTTTACCTGCGATCTTCTGATCATCGATGATCTCGGCACAGAGCTTACAAATTCTTTTACGACTTCCCAGTTGTTTTTGTGCTTAAACGAAAGGATCCTGCACCGGAAATCAACCATCATTTCCACAAACCTCGGATTGTCCCAGCTTACCGATCTGTATTCGGAGCGAATCTTATCAAGAATTATGGACAATTATGTTCTGATCAAATTATTCGGGGAAGATATCCGGATGCAGAAACGAAGACGCTGATGTTCTATAAACACAAAATACATTTTCTGCCTTCAATTAGAGCAATCTATTGAAATACATGTAAACAAATTTTTATGGAGGAACCATTCAATGCCAAACGATGAAAGAAACCTGGAAACCTTACCTGATGGAGCACTCGGTCTGATCCCGCTTGAGAGCTGCAAAGAGCTTGGTCTGAAAGTAGACAAGTACCTGGTCGGCTGGAGAGAAAAAAGACAGCATCAGCATGCATCTGATCTTGCCTTTAAAGATTACCGCCGCGATTCTTACATCATCTCTACTGCTGTTCCGCGTTTTGGAACCGGCGAAGCAAAAGGTGTGATCAAAGAGTCTGTCCGTGGATACGATCTGTACCTGATGGTCGATGTGACAAATTACAGTCTTACCTACTCCGTATGCGGCCATGAGAACCACATGTCACCGGATGACCACTATGCAGATTTAAAACGTATTATCGCAGCCGTTGGCGGTAAAGCAAGACGTATCACCGTCATCATTCCTTTCTTATATGAAAGCCGTCAGCACAAACGTACTTCCCGCGAATCTTTAGATTGTGCTTTAGCATTACAGGAACTGACTGCAATGGGTGTAGATAACATCATCACATTTGATGCACATGACCCGCGTGTACAGAATGCGATCCCGTTAAAAGGCTTCGAGACCGTACAGCCTGCTTACCAGTTCGTAAAAGGTATCTTACGCGAAGTAACCGACTTAAAGATCGATTCCGATCATATGATGGTAATCAGCCCGGATGAAGGTGGTACCAACCGTGCTGTATATCTTGCAAGCGTTCTCGGATTAGATGTCGGTATGTTCTATAAGAGACGTGATTACAGCCGTATCGTAGACGGACGCAACCCGATCGTTGCGCATGAGTTTTTAGGTTCCTCCGTAGAGGGAAAAGATGTTATCATCATCGATGATATGATTTCTTCCGGTGAAAGTATGATCGATGTTGCAACAGAGTTAAAGAAACGTAAAGCAAACCGTATCTTCGTCGTTGCAACTTTCGGACTCTTCACAAACGGTTTAGAGAAATTTGATCAGGCAGTTGCAGATGGAACGATCTACAAAGTCGTTACCACAAACCTTACCTATCAGACACCGGAACTCTTATCCAAACCATATTACATCAGCTGTGATATGAGCAAATACATCGCTTATATCATTGATACCTTAAACCATGATTCTTCCATCAGCGATCTGTTAAACCCGTATGACAGAATCGAACGTCTGGTATCTAAATACAAGGCAGAGCAGAAATAATTCATTCTGAAATATCAAAAAAGCCGGTACTTTTTCGTGCCGGCTTTTCTTATACAATGGAATGCATGTCTATAAACATTCTGGCATCAAAAAAAGAAACCATCATACACTTTTGTATAACGGTTTCCTCTTATCTCATTTCTATGTAAGTCCGTCTGGCAAACGCTCCTAAAACAGATCAACTCTTCCTGCAAACTTCTGGTTGATCACATAGTACGCTGCAAATTCTTCCGGTTTTAAATATACCTGAAGGCTCTTGATGGATGATGCTCTGTGACCATCTGCAACAAACTCATTTTTTGCTTTCTCAATCACATCTGCAACAATCGCTTCATTCCCCTGATACTGGATAAATACTTCCGGTTTTAATTCTTCTTTTGCTGCCTTTGCTGCTTTCTTTGCTGCTCTTGACGGTTTCTTTTCTCTTGCCGGTTTTGCTGTTTCTTTTGTCTCAGCTGCTGTATCTTTGACTGTCTCAGTCTTTGCTGCTGCTTTTTCTTCTACAGCTTCTTTGACTGCTGCTGTCTTTTCTGTTACTGCTGCTTTTACTTCAGATGCAGACTCTTTGACTGCTGTCTTCACATCCTGTGCTGCATTTTTTGCTGCCTGTAAAACATCACTGGCCTTCTCATTTGTCTTCGGCTCTGCTGCCTTTACCTGATTTGTTTTTTCTGCTTTGATTGCATTATTTTTTGCTACAGTTCCTTTTGCCATAATGAATTCCCTCCTCAACAAAACTTACTCACAAACTAAAAACTTCTCCATTGCGTCTAATGCTTCTTCTTCATCGCTTCCTTCAGCGACAATATTCACTGTCATACCCTTTGAAGGATTAAATGCCATGATTCCCATGATACTCTTTGCATTGATCCGGCGGTTATTGCTCTCAAGGATAATCTCACTGTCATAGCGGCATGCCACCTGAACCAGTTCTGCAATTGGATTATCATGTTCTTTTGAAACATTCGAAACCACTACTTCTTTTCTGCTCATATTCATCCTCTTCCTCTTTTCAAGTACTTCTCAAAATATAACCCATTCGACTTTAATTTGCAATACGTCTCACTTAAATCTGTTAAAGTTCAACGAACTATTCTATGGAAGCACTGTTTTTTTATGCAGTTTTCTCTTTTTTTTCATGTATTTATATTGGAAATGTATCTGTAAAACCTGCCTTTTTCTGCATTTGCTTTATTTCAGATATGTGAAGAAAACATTTCCTGCTCCTTTAAACACTTCTTCTGCTTCCGTTATACTCTGTTTAAAATTGTTTCCGGATGAAGGATCAAAAATAATGACATTATTGGCATCATATCCTACCACCAGAACTGCTTCATTGCTTCCCGTCATTGCAAATACCGGATTACCGCAGCTTACATAGTAAAGGACTTCTTCCACACTGCACCCGGTCAGATCTAAAATTCTTGCATCTTTCATTGTATTGCTCAAAATATTCTTCGGTGTCTCACCGCCTGCAATCAATGCACTGACACTGATATTAATTCCTTCTTTCTCAAGCATTGCATTGATACACTGAGCAATGCTGCCGGAAGAAGCATCTTCCGCGCCGACTGCGATATCAGAGAGTGCCGGTTTGATTGCATCTCTGGAACGTTTCCAGATATACTCCTGATCCTCGCCTACTACGACTCCCATCTTTTCATTTGCCTTTGTGATCGCATCTGCCACCTGATCTGTGGTATAAACCACATCACCTTTTACATAAACATAATATTTTCCGTTACCACCCTTATCTTCAAGTGTGAGCGTGCGATCCTGCTCTAATATGGTTTCTCTCGGAGTCAGCAGTCTTGGAGCCTTTTCCCCCACATTTTCCGGCAAAGATATTTCAAACCGGGTCTCTTTACTGTCAGAACTGCTGCTTACAATGGAAACTATTTTATTTCCATCTCCCTCCCGGTTCATGATCATATCCTGATCTGCGTCCACATACGCCGTACCATTATACTGAATACGGTTTAAGTACATAGTGTAATCTTCAATATCAACCCCGGAAACATAATATCCATTTTTTTCGTATGTCTTTAAAACGGACGGCGTATCGGATGACACATCTAAAATTTTAATCTGATACATCGGGAAGATTACATTTCCCGCAGCCTCCGTTGATACATCTGCCGCATTCGCTACGCCATATACAAAATCGTCTCCCATAAATCCAAGCGGTTTTACATACTTTCCACTGCCTTCTGTTATGGTAAATGTTTTTTTACTGGAAAAGTTGATGAGCGAAATTGTATCACTCTGTCCGTTCTGGCTGTCTTTCGTCCATGCAAAATAACGGTCGGATTCTGAAACCGCATATATTTCTTTATCCAGTCCCTTGATCAGCTCTTTCATTTCCAATGTACTAAGATCGATTCCATACACACTGCCATCGACCATCAGATATAATTCTCCGCCCTCAGTCACATACATCATCTGACCAAGTTCGGATTTCATGACCTCGTATGCCTTATCCGAAGATATGAATGCAAGCTCCTCATTTGTGTTTGAAAGACTGTCATAATGATTGACCTCAATTCCCACTTCCCCCTCATGGTTTCCGCGGTTCATATAGCCATATACGATATAATCAAGGCTTCCCGCCTCATCGATCCTGACAATTTTGATATCATGTTCCCCGTAATTTTCACGGTTGTCAATTCCTTCATATCCACGGAAACTGAACACTTTTGCGAGTGTATTCTCCGTCTCATTGTAACTCCAGAGTTCGCCCTCCTGTACAAAAGCGACCGTGGTTCCGGTCTCATTCGCCTGATACTCCACATTTCCGGAGCGTATCCCAAGCTCAATATAATTGTCAAAAAAGCTTGCATTTTCCCCGCGGAAAATCTGATTCATCCGGCGTTCAAAATTGAGCAGATACATCCGGCTGCTTGTATAGCGCACTCTGTAATATTCTTCTACATTATAATATTCACTCTCGCCACCCTCACCGATACTCGTCACAACATAATCCAGCACGATCACATTATAGGTATCCGTAATTTCTTTTATGGATGGCACCGGCGTCGTTAACTGCTCTCCGTTAAAATCTGCCCATGCAAGCTGTTTTAATGAAGAATTTAATGAAACAAACTGTAATGTTGTGTTATCGCCGGTTGTTTTTTCCATATACGTTGACAGTGTTCCCGATGTCTCACTGTTGAACGTTGTATTATGAAACTCTTTTACAAATTTCAGGGATTCGTCTACATGCGCATTTGGCATTTCCACAATCCTTGTATAATAATAAATGACATCATTTCCGCTCTCTAAATTAATAAGAAGTAAATACTCTTCCCCCTCCTGAAGCAGATTCTGGATTTCAAGTTCTGCTGTGATCGTACCTTTTTTCTCATCATAGGAATTGACATCTGCATTGGCGATCAGTCTCTCCCCATCAAGGCTTCGTATTTCATAAGAGATCGCATCCACGCTTGTCTCGTATGTCTGGATCGTAACCGGAAGTTTTCTGTCTTTTCCAATCGGTGTGATCGTATCGCGCATACTCGCAGCATTCATCTTTGTATGATATCCATATAATTCATTGACTTCCTGTTCACTGCTCTCTAATGTGATGACCGGTAATGTGGCATTTTTCATTTCTGTTGTCAGATCTTCATTGACATGATTTGTCATCATACTAAATACTCCGACTGCCACAAAAAAAATGACGGTCAGTACGACTGCCTTAATTGCACCTTTCTGCACGATATTGTCTCCTTACTCTATGTGAATGAAATATCATTTTCCCTGTTAAAACCGCCATCTTTGTAATTTCTTCTGAAACCCGAAAAAAAGCGACAGATATATTGTATGCATTTTTTTTCAAATCCGCAATGCCTATCACTGATTCTTTTTGAAATTTTAAGAAAGAGAATTAAAAAACGGGCAGTGTACCTATGACCTGCCCATTTTCTGTAACATTTGTTTTACCACCAGCGTCTGCATCTTCTGTGCCTGCAGCGCCGTCTGTACATCTCATTATTTAATAATACCCCGATCAGGCTCCGCATATCATCACGTCCTCCAGGGGGCGGTGGAGGCGGCATCCCGGGTCCCGGTGGAGGTGGGGGCGGCATCCCGGGTCCCGGCGGTGGATTCATTCCGCCCCAGTACTGTTCTGCCTCAACATTCTTTTCTTCCCCTGTCACATTGCGGTAGATCCGCTCTGCCACCTGTTCTAACATCAGGCGGTCCGGATACTCGTCAAACATCAGGCTCCCCTCATACTCCATCTTGTCGCACTCATCTTCCACATAAGAAAGGATTGTCTTCACCTCTTTCGGATAAAGCTCCTTCATGCGTTCCATATCTTTTTCATATTCCATTTCCGTCAGATACAGATTCTGCATCGGATAGCTCATATAAAAAGGCATTTTCGGCACATCCATCTGCATACGGAAAAACTGTTCCTGATTATAGTCCACACATTGCTCCTGTCGCTAACATCTCTATATCATATGCGTGAGGAATACTTTTGTGCGGGTTCCATTATGCGTTAGAATTATTCAAACAAAATATTTTTGTATTTCGTATAACCTTCTTTTTTCATCTGCACGGATGCCTCTTTTTTGTCCCCTTCATGCGTAAACTCATACACATTATAAGCACCGTCACGGTAGGCAAAATCCGCTCCGTTATCCTGATAATGCAGATAAGTTCCATTGCCCGGATACATGCGCATTTTCAAGGTATCATACGGCTTTTCACCGACGTACTGTGCCAGTTCATAAGTTGGGATCATGCCTCCCTCTTTTACGAACATCGGACAGGTATCAAGCGGTGCGTCTACCATATAATACTGTCTGCCCTGATATGGTTTCTTTGTCTCATAATCATACCAGACACCTTCCGGAAGATATACGATCTTTTTCGTCTCTCCCTGCTCTAAAACAGGTGCAGCTAAAAGATTTTCTCCGACTAAAAATTCACCGTTTAAGTTCCAGACTTCCGGATCATTCTCATAATGTAAAACCAGAGGACGCATAATCGGCAGTCCGGTCAGTTCACATTCGCGGAACAGATCATACAGGTATGGAAGTAACTGATATCTTAATTCCACAAATTTGCGGTAGATGCTGATCGTCTCCTCATCAAACTGCCATGGCTCCTGGAATGTACTTCCCATGGAAGAATGGTTACGGAACAGTGGGGAAAATGCACCAACCTGAACCCAGCGGCACATTAATTCCGGTGTACAGTCTGCACCAAATCCGCCGACATCCGTTCCCGCAAATGCAATTCCGCTCATACCGAGATTGCAGAGCTGTGGAACCGCCATTCTAAGATGTGCCCAGAGGCTCTGGTTATCTCCGGTCCATACGGTAGAGTATTTCTGTGTTCCTGCATAACATGCTCTTGTGATCACGAACGGTCTTCTTCCATCGGCTTCCTTTAATCCTTCATAAGTTGCCTTTGACATCAGATGTCCATAAACATTATGCATTGCCGCATGATCTGTCTTTTGATCCTCGTCCGTAAAAACGACATCCTGTGGAAGTTCTCCACGGAAACTTGCAGGCTCATTCATATCATTCCATGTTCCTCGCACACCAAGATCCACTAAGAATTTCTGATTTTCTGCCCACCATTTTCTTACATCCGGCTTTCCAAAATCAGGATATACCGCTTCGCCCGGCCATACTTCATTGACGTATACTTCCCCTTCCGGTGTTTTTGCAAAATAATCATTCGCGATTCCCTCATCATACTTTGCATATCCCGGATCTAATTTCACACCCGGATCAATGATGCAGACAACCTTAAAACCATCCTCTGCGATCTCTTTTATGATTGCACCCGGTGCTCCAAACCCCTTTTCATTCCAGGTAAATACGCGGTACCCATCCATATAATCGATATCAAAATGGATCGTATCACATGGAATCTGCAGTTCTCTGTATTTGTGTGCCACACGTCTGATATCATCAGCTGACATATAGCCCCATCTTGACTGATGATGTCCTAATGTCCAAAGCTGCGGCAGAGGGGTTCTTCCGGTCAGATAAGTATAGCCTTCCACAATATCCGTCATTTTTTCCCCGGAAATAAAATAATAATCGAGATTTCCGTTCTCTGCACTGTAATAATAGCAGGCGCTGTTCTCTTTTCCCAGATTGACATGTGATCTGTAAGTGTTGTCAAAGAACATTCCAAATACGCCCGCATCTTTTAATGTGATCAAAAATGGAATGGATTTATACAATGCCTTAAAATCGTCCGTGTGTGCCTGTGGCAGATCGGAATTCCAGTTTTCATATTCATAATTTCTTTTATTTAAAACGCCTGTTTTATCTCCGAGTCCATAGAACTTTTCATCCCCGCTCATCTGCTTTACGACCATAACAGGATCTTCTTTTTCACCATCCGCAGATACGGCATGTCCCTCAGACTCTAACGTTGCAAGTGCTTCATCGCTTAATTTCTTTTTTTTCTTTCGCTCTCCCCTGAAATCTGCACATAAAAGTGTACCGTCTTTTTTATAAAAATCGATCAAAAAATCATCGTATACTTTGGCTGTCAGCTTATCTGTTTTAATCTGTACTGCTCCGCCTTCCTCAGAGACATCTACGGTAACCGGAAGTCTTTTATCTCCCTCGATTGCTTTTGAACGGTGGTCTTTCGACTGGTACGGAACAAATACATTCATGATCGTGTCCGTGACTGCCGTGACATACGCCGTTCCATGTTCAAATTCAAATTCTACTGTACTTCCATTGGTCTGATAAGAAAGTTTTTTTCCTAACATATGCTTCTCCATTTCTATTTTTACATTTTTGCAATGTCCTGTAATTCCTGTAACAGTTCAAGATCCGACTGCTGCACCTTCATGTTCGTCGTGATCGGTTCCTCACCCGGTTTTGTCACGGTAATCTCAATGATTGTTCCCTCCGTGATGCCGGTGGAAAATACTGCGTTTAGAAATGCAGCAAATTTCGGGTGATTTGCCGTGAATTTATTTTTTGCATTCATGATCTTCATTATTGATGCCGGATTTATCATCGCTTTTCTCCTTTTCCTGTGTGGGGGTGGTTATATTACTTTAGTACGGTTATTATACTATAAGATGGATGGTTTGTCCCGAAAATTTACGAAATTTATTTTTACAAATTTGGTGGAAAAGGTGTATCGGTGTGTTGTGAATGGCAGATTCCCCGGCACCTTAGGAAAGCACCGGAAATCTGCATACATTCTATTCTACTAAATACTCTCTTCAATTTTGTTTTTGTGCGTTTTCGACAAACTGCATATCTACCAGTTCATCGTACTGATAGGTACCCTGATATACATCGGATGCAATGGATACTTCCATATCATTTTTTACTGCCTCCGGTGTGATGATTCCATCGACACTCCAGAGTCCATCTTTATAGGCACGGTCGATCGCTGCTTCAATGTCTTCGGCCGGTGTGGTTGGAAATTCCTTTCCGGCAGCGCGGACCGCAGTTTTTTTATCCTGTGCAGCAGAAAGCGATTTTAACATTGCATTGACAAAGTGCTGTACTGTCTCCGGGTCATTCCGGATGGTTGACTGTGACACACTGAGTACGGAGTAAGCGTAGTCACCAAGATCTGTAAACTGGTAAAATGCATCCGTCCATACACCTGATTTCATACCGTCAACGATCTGTGGTTCCGCTGCCCAGGAGATATCTGCCTGACCGCTCTGTACCACGGCAACTGAGGTGGACATATCTGCCGGTTCCACCATCACTACATCCTTATCCGGATCAAGTCCAATTGACAGTAAAAGATAGCGCACACACAGATTCGGGCTGCCGCCAAATCTGCCGGAGTTGATCTTTTTTCCTTTGAAATACTGTGCAAGTTCTTCATCTGTATTTCCTGTGTATTCCTCGCCAACTGCCGCACACAGATACACATTAGCGCGGTTCACACAGTTGCAGACAGCAATCACCGGATCTGGGCAGTTCCCGGATGCATTCGGAATTGCATTTGAATCCACTCCACCGATTACTCCCCATGCATCCCCGCTCATCACCGACGTCACATGCGAGCCGCCCGTAGCCTGGATCACCTCCACATCAAGGCCTTCCTCCGCAAAAAATCCCTCCTGCTGCCCGATATAAAGTGGAAGATACCCGATCGAATGTAACGGCTCCGCAATCACGATTTTTTTGAGTTCCACACTCTCCTGCTGCGTTTTTCTTCCACTGCATGCTGTCGCAAATAAACTTGCTGCAAATACAACGTAAGCCAAACAACTGAACAATTTTCTCTTTAACATTTTCCTTTTAAACATTTCGACCCATTTTCACTTTTTAATATAATATGGACTCAGGTGCCCAAAGGTGTATCACAACATAGCGGCTGGTGTCCTCCTCACGCCTTACGATAAATCGCCAGATGTTCCGTCATCCATTTTTCCAGTTCCACCACCGCAAAATACATCACCATCGCAAGCAGCGACAGAACGATCACACCAACCCACACTAACGTGGTATCCAGAATAGTTCCCGCATAAATGACCATTCTGCCAAGTCCGTGCCCCGATGCGATAAATTCGCCGACGATTGCTCCCGCAAGCGCCAGTGAAATATTGATCCGGAGGCTTCCAAGCATCCACGGAAGCACTGCCGGAACCACGACTTTTCCAAACACCTGCCATCTGGCAGCCCCCAGAGAATAAAGTAAGGTTTCCATCGACTCATCCACATTCTCCACCCCGCTGACCGTTGCAAGCGCACAGGATATTACCGTCATTAAAAATGCCAGCATCACTTTAGATGAAAAACCGATTCCAAACAGTACAATTAAAATTGGTGCAAGTGCCAGTTTCGGAATTGCATTAAACATCACAAGATACGGCTCAAAAATCTTTGCAAACGTCTTTGACCACCAGAAGGACAATCCTAAAACTGCGCCGCCCAATGTTCCCGCTAAAAAACCGCCGATCGTGGACATCGAGGTAAAGTAGATATCATATGCAAGATTTTTCTCTTTCCACTGTACGATCGCAGTCTGTGCGATCAGGGACGGTGAGCTCCAGTAATAGTCATCGATCCACCCCAGACGTGCACTTACCTCCCAAAACAGCAGGATGGCGACCCCAAGCAGGATACGTCCTGCCCTTATCCCTTTTTTCTGTTTTCTCCGGTGTTTTTCTTCCCGCCTGTCTGCCTGCATCGCCAAAACGGATTTAGGTTCATAATACTCCACCTCATACGCTTCTTTTTTCATCACTCATCCCTCCCATCAAGTGCTGTTTCAGATCCCAGAAATCCGTCTCCAGCATATCTTCCTGTTTTCTTGGCCGTTTCAAATGAACGGTAATTTTTTCTTTCACATACCCCGGACGACCGGAAAATACATAGATGATATCTGACAGATAAATTGCCTCATCCATATCATGTGTCACAAATAAAACCGTCTTATGAAAATCTTCCCAGATCTCTAACAGCCAGTTCTGCATAGACTGTCTCGTCTGCGCATCCAATGCACCAAACGGTTCATCTAACAGGATAATTTCCCTGTCATACAAAAGTGTGCGGAGGAGCGCCGCTCTCTGCCTCATTCCACCGGACAGCTCGCACGGATAATTTTTCTCAAATCCCGAAAGTCCGTACTTTTCCATCAGTGGCAGTGCCTGTTTTCTCGCTTCCCGCTTCGGCACGCCCTTTATCTCAAGTCCCAAAATAATATTGTCGATGATCGTACGCCACGGGAGAAGCATATCTTTTTGCAGCATATATCCAACGTAACCTTTTTCCCCTAAAATACTTTTCTCTCCAATCGTAATATCTCCCGATGTCGGTGGCAGAAGTCCCGCCACAATGTTAAATAACGTCGACTTCCCACACCCGCTCGGCCCAATGATCGACACAAATTTTCCATGCGGTATCAAAATATCGACCGGACGGAGAACCTGACGCATCTCTCCATTATTATAAAAACTTTTTGTAATGCCCGAAATTTTTATATCATGAAGCGAAGCTTCATGATCGTGATCTACACCCGCTTCGCTCGGCAGTCTTTTTATATCATGAAGCGATGCTTCATGATCGTGATCTACACTCGCTTCGCTCGGCAGTCTTTTTATATCATAAGCCATACTGACAGCTTCTTTAATCTATTCTTATTCTAATATATTCCGGTCTGGTACACTTTGACATATCGTTCTGAAAACAAGAAAATCCGGAAACAAAGATTTCTCTCCATTTCCGGATTTCTGTCAAACATATTTTATTTTACGCGCAGAATCTCTCCTGCTTACAGCATTTTCTTTTTCTTAAAATAAATGATCTCTCCCGCAATGATGCAGATGCTGACTACAATAACGACTGGATACGCATATTTCCATCCGAACTCCGGCATATTTGGAAAGTTCATGCCATACCATCCGGCAATCAGGGTCAGTGGGAGAAATATCGTCGTTACTACCGTTAAGATACTCATGACCTTATTCTGCTGTACATCGATCAGTGACTGGTATAACTCACGGATCTGTACTAAATATTCCCGCAAGAGTTCCACATGATCATGCAGGCGTTCCACACGGTTCGCATAAAGCTGCCAGAGCGATCGCTCCTTGTCTGTCAGTATCTGTCCGAAATCACTCTGCATGGCATCTGCCAGATTGACAAGCTGCTCATAATATGCATGATATGCCGAAAAACGTTTCCTGTACTGCAGAATGATCTCATAGAAATGCTCCGGGATCTTTTTTAAAAGCTCTTCCTCAATGGAGGCTAATTTTTCCTCCTGCTGCTGCAGATAGATCACATCATCCTCGATCAGCATCTCAAAAATCATAACGAGGAACTGATGCATGCTGCACTCTGTGGGTATAATTTTTTCCAGCCTTCCAAGACACGTCTTTAGGAAACTGCCATCCTCGATCAACAGCAGTTCTTCGCCTCTCAGATAAAATCCAAATACGATATACGTCACTCTGCCCTTTAGGGCACGCGGTATCTTCATCGTCCCAAACAGGCAGTCCCCGTAACTTTCTGCCTTGCAGTACTGTACCGGATTCATGCTGCGGAACAAATTCCGTTTATGTGGATACGCACCCTCTAATTCCTTAAACTCAGACAATTCCATCAGACAGATTTTCTTTTCACTGTTTAGATAATATTCCTGCATATTTTATTTTACCAATTTTGCGATCACTTTCACCAGATCCTCGATATTGGCACCGGAAGTATTGATGCACAGGTCATAATTTAACTTCTCGCCCCAGGTCTGTCCGGTAAAGAACTGATAATATTTGGAACGTCTCTTATCCACATCCTGAATATGACGTCTCAGCTCTTTGTCTGTAAAATGTTCCTGCTCCGGTGCACGCTTTCTGCATCGCTCCATGCGTGATTCCATATCTGCATAAATAAACAGTCGCAGTGGATTCTTGTCGCGCAGGATATAATCTGCACTTCTTCCAACGATCACACAGTCTGAATTCTCCGCAAGTTCCTGTACTAACAGGCTCTGCTCTCTGTAAATCGCATTGTTCTGTTCCATCACAGGATCCACGCCCATATAAAAAGTTCTTCCGATCGTAATCGGCATCAGGGCAGTCGGACCATTTTCCATTACATGCTGCACATAACCTTCTGCAAGTTCGGTTCTCTTTGCAATCTCTGTTATAATCTCGTTATCATAATAGGCAATTCCAAGTTCATCGGAAAGTCTCTTTCCAACCTCTCGTCCGCCACTGCCAAATTCACGTCCGATTGTTATAATTTTTCCCATATGTATCATCTCCTGATTCATCATTTTCTATAAGTAAACTATAGCACTTTCCCGCGTTAACGTCCAATTCTATTTTCTAATCAACACTCTTTAACGACTCTGTCATACTGATCGCATCAATTTTCTTTCGCATCAGCCGGTCCACAAACCAGGTAAACACCAGAGTCAGCACCACACTATATACAAAGCTGACCGGTTTTACATGTACATCAAAGGCCACCATATCCACGACAATCTGGCTCATGACAAACCGGTGCAAAAATACACCGAGCACAAGCCCTGCAAGTGCGCCGAGAAATGTCAGAATCGTATTTTCCCGGAACACATATGCGGCTGTCTCATTTTCGTAAAACCCGAGCACCTCGATCGTTGCGATCTCGCACACACGCTCCGTAATATTAATATTTGTCAGGTTATATAAAACGATAAAAGCAAGTCCCGCTGCACACAAAATAATGACCACAACGATCAGATCCATACTGCCCATCATGCTTGAAAAACGTTCCATGTCATCCTGTGAAATATTGACCGCTGCCACATCCGACATTGCCATCAGGGATGTTCCAAGCAGATGTGCATCTGTGCCCTCAGAAACACACACAAATGCGTTTTTGTATTCCGGTTCCGTTTTCATCTGTTCTTCATAGGTATCCGCAGACAAATAGACATAATTATATACAAAATTTTCACACAGCCCGCTTACCGTCACGGATATGGTTTTCATGTCGGAATCCTGCAGCGTCACGGTATCTCCGGTCTTTATCCCAAGTTCATCTGCCACTTTTGCGGAAATAACCGCCTCTCCCTTTTTCGGGAATGTGATCGGTACTCCTTTTTCCGTATGCAAATTGACAAACGGCGTCATATCCGAATCCGGATCTGCAATGATAAGGCTGACGGATTTTGTCTTTTCACTGCCAACTAAATCCATGCTCTTTTCTGCCACAAGCACAGATTTTTCCACACCGTCCTGTTCTTTGCTTTCCAGTTCACTTTTTTGCTCCGGTGTGACGGACGATGAATAAGTCACACCGATATCATAGGTCTGGATCTGCGTATACTGCTGCGTCACAATTCCCGTCACAGAATCCCTCACCCCAAATCCGGTCACCAAAAGTGCGCTGCATCCGCTGATGCCTGCGACCATCATGAAAAACCGCTTTTTATACCGGAAAATATTCCGCATGGAAACCTTCTGCAAAAATTTAAGCCTCTTCCATACAAACGGTATATATTCAAGGAATACACGTTTCCCGGCTTTCGGTGTTTTCGGACGCATCAGCTCTGCCGCAACCTCCGTCAGTTCGCGGCGGACAGACACAAAGGTTGTACCGATAGAACAAAGCAGTGATACGATCACGGAAATGACTGCTAATTTCCAGTCAAACACATAAACCAGGGAATCCATCTTATAGAGCATGCCGTATGCATACCAGATCACTTTCGGGAATAAAAATGTCCCAAGTGCAAATCCAGCCACACATCCGGTCAGCGCCGCGGAGCCGGAATAAAACATATATTTTGCCATAATGGTATGTTCACTGTAGCCGAGTGCCTTTAACACACCGATCTGTGTCCGCTGTTCCTCCACCATACGGTTCATCGTCGTCACACACACAAGTGCCGCTACCAGAAAGAAGAAGATCGGAAATACATCGGCAACTCCGTCCACGATACCGGAATCGCTCTCAAAGCAGACATACCCAACATTGGTATCGCGTCCGAGCACATAGGTATCAGGATCTTTTAATTCCTTTAAAGTTTTCTCGCCATCACTGATCTTTTTCTCCGCTTTTTCTATTTCCTCATTGTAAGTTGAAAGTCCGTCCTCATATTCCTTTTTCCCATCTTCATACTGCGTTTTCGCATCGGATAATTCTGCTTCCTTTTCTGCTATCTGTGTTTTGGACTCTTCCAACTGTTTTTTCGCTTTTGCAATGGCGCTCTTTCCGCTCTCGATCTGCTTTTGGGCTTCCGCGATCTGCGCTCTTCCGTCTGCAATCTGTGCCTTTGCATCTGCAATCTGTGATCCTGCATCCGCTAATGCATCTCCCGAAGAAAAACTGCCTGCCGCACCATTTCCCTGATCTCCATTTTCGGAAAAAAGCCCCTCAGAAATTCCGTTCAATGCTTTCTGGATCTGTCCGACTCCCTGCGCATAACCGATTCCAAGTGCAACTTCCGCCTGATCTAACTGTGTCTCTTTCTCCTGAATCGCCTTTTCTGCTTCCGTCAGTTCTGCCTCTTTTTTTTCTAATTCATCCGGGGCATATTCCAATTTTTTCTTTGCATCTGCAAGCTGCTTTTCGCCGTCTTCGATCTGGCTTTTTGCATCTTCTAATTGTTTTTTTGCATCATCAAGCTGGCTCTTTGTCTCCTCTTTTTTCTCTGCAAGCTGTTTTTTTCCATCTGCAAGTTTTGTCTCTGCCTCCGAACGCACTGTCTGATAACGCTCTGCTGCAAGATCCTCCGTCAGTGCTTCCCACGCATCCTGTTTTTGTTCTATGTAAGCATCATATTCTTCACTGTACAAAGGAAAATCGCAGGCAAATTTCACATAAACTTCCGTATAATAATCGTCTGCAAATCCTTCCGGCAAAAGATAGACAAATCCGCTCACCCTGCCGTTGCCAAGCGACGTACTTCCGCGCTCAAACTGCGAATACAGAGGAGACTGCACGATTCCGGTGATCTTATACTCGCGGTTTGAAAAATGTTCCAGATCGTCCTCGTCATTGCCGTCGGACAATTTGATCGTTTTTCCAATCATGGATGCGCCGTAAAGATTAGAGTCCACCACGCACTCCCCTGCATTTTCCGGCAATTCGCCGTCCACAAGCACCAGCCGGTTAACATCCTCTGTGATGCTGTGCATTTTTAGCACGCGCTCTTTGCCGCCGCTCTCACAGATAATGTCAAACGTGACTGCTCCCTCTGCCGCTTTTACATCTTTTTGTTTTTTTATGGTCTCTACTTCATCCTCGGAAAAACCGACCGTGGAGATCAGGCGGTAGTCGTAAAGAGCTGTCTTATCAAAATAACTCTGCGCCGTTTTTAACATGGCAGGCTGTGTGACCTTCAGTCCTGCAAAAAATCCGACACCCAATGCAACGATCGCCAGGATAGCGAGAAAACGGCCGAGACTTTCCTTTATTTCCCTGAATGTTGATTTCCAAATCATTGATCTCATAACCGTCTACCACTCTATATCTGCAATGTCTACAATGTGTTCATTTTTTTCCATGGAAACGACTGTGCCGCTCTTTACCGTGATGATGCGGTCCGCCATCGCTGTAAGTGCCTGGTTATGCGTGATGACCACGACTGTTTTTCCATTTTCGCGGCAGGTGTCCTGCAATAATTTTAAAACCGCTTTTCCGGTATTATAATCGAGAGCTCCGGTCGGCTCATCGCAGAGCAGAAGTTTCGGGTTTTTTGCAAGCGCACGCGCGATCGCGACACGCTGCTGTTCTCCACCGGAAAGCTGTGCCGGGAAATTTAACAGACGGTCTTTCAACCCGACTTCCTCAAGCACTGTCGGCGCCGGAAGCGGATCTTTACAGATCTGCGCCGCAAGCTCTACATTTTCAAGTGCTGTCAGGTTCTGCACGAGGTTGTAAAACTGGAACACAAATCCGATGTCGAAACGCCGGTATGAGGTGAGCTGTTTTTTGTCATAGTTTGAGATTTCCTGTCCGTCTAAGAATACCTGTCCGCTGGTTAAGGTATCCATTCCTCCTAATATATTTAAAATCGTCGTTTTGCCGGCACCGGATGCACCGACGATGACGCAGAATTCTCCTTTTTCGATCTCAAAATTGACATCATGGAGGGCGGTGATGTCGAGTTCGCCGGTGTGGTAGATTTTGCCGACGTTGGAAAATGTTACGAATGATGGCATTGGTGGTGTCCTCTCTTGTAAGATGCAGAAATGGTAATGTTTTGTTGACGAGCCTGCCGTGCCGGAGGGGCGGGGGAGGATGGATTTCGTTGTTCGAGAATAAGAGGTTCTAAGTGCCCCTGTCTGAGTTGGTTGGTAGGCGGACGCGAGCCCCCTGAACGAACCTTCCGTGGTTCGATCAGGGGTTGTGCTGCCATCCGTGGCAGCACATCGCTGTGGATTGACAGGGGCGCTAAGAACTTCTAATTCTCTGCCAAAGGCATCCATCCTCCCCCGCCCCTCCGGCACTGGTTGGTCTGCCTGCGGAACCTTACCGTTTCTGCACCTTTGTTGTTCGGTATTGTGTATTGTTGCTATAGAAAGTGTAGACCGTTAAGGCTTATTTTGCAAATAAAATGTTTCTAAAAAATCCGGCGTGCGCAAACGCCGCCGGATTTCTCGATACTATATTGTTGTGTAGAGATTTCGGAACTCCCTTTTCGGAAAAGTGTTCCTACTGTATATAAACTCATTTTTATACGTTTTCCACTATTTTTATTCATTTTTCCATAATGGGGAGTTCGTTTTACACTAAGTTGTCGTGCAATTTATGAGTTTATAATTCATACAATGTTATAGCAAAACCCCAGCAAAAATGCCGGGGTGCCGGGTTCGCCTATCCTCTTAGAGGTAAGTCAAAAGCATATGTACCGCAAAAAACGATACTGTTAAAAATATGAAATGTTGTACTTCACGCTTTTGTACTAAAGTGTGCAGATAATCAAATATCTTTGTCCCATATATACCAAGAATAAATAGACAAAAATCCCTTAATAAGATATTAAAGTCGATTGTAAACACCTCCTCTGTATTGGACTTACATAAAAATATCTTATGTAATAATCAATACACATCCTAGAATGTGTCACTGACCGTAAGCCGTGTTGCATACAAAGTGTTCTTTACAATCTAAATATGTTATGTGTCCTGTTTCATATGGAACTACACACTCTATATATAATATAGAAAACTTGTCATAAAATGTCAATTATATCATTTGCATATGTCTACTTTACCATTCATACCCACAATTATTACAGTGCCATTGCTTTTTTACCTTTTGTGATAATAAACCCCACATGAATACTGAACCAGCTTTCGAAGCTGTTGATACTTTTTTGATGTTTGTACTTTGACATGTTGGACAATTAGGAATGTTTACTTTATCTGTAGAAGATGAATTATACTTTTCTGCCTTAAGCACTAAGCTATCACGATGAGCCTCTTTTAATCCATTTAGGAACTCTGCATCTGATAATCCATGACCAATTTGGCTTTCTATGTTTTTTCTGTAATCTTTGTACTTTTCTAATATTTCTGAATCTGACATTGTGTGTGGTTCTGATGTAGACACATCATCCATTTCAATCAGCCCATTAACAAGTGGAGTATTGCAATACACACATTCTTCAAATGAGTCTGAAAAATTTTGCTTACATTTTGGACAATATTTAGACATGTATATTCCTCCCGAATACTCCCTTTTCTACTTATCTGAATCCATCTTTATATAACTGTCTTGCTAAATCATACATTTCAATCTGTTCAGCCACTTCTTTCAGCTGACTTTCAGTCAAACTATTTATGAAATTCAATTGTTCTTGTTTAGTTTTTCTATTTTCAAATCGACAGTCGCACTTATTTGAAATTTTATGCATTCTGCTTGCCAAAAAGCCTTTATCATTTTCTGATATGTTATTTGCTTCATATACTTCAATCATTCTATCAAGCATTTGCATGTCGTATGATGTTATATTCAACTCATCAGGTCTGCTTGATTCACAGTATCCTAAAACAACATACCTAAAATCATCAATTTTATCATCTGTATAACGATACAAAAAGTTATGCCAATTCCAAATTTTTTTAAATACTTCTTCTCTTGTCATAAGTTTAGCCACCTTCTTACCACATATGTTTGCAATCTTTACATTTATACTGTTTACCAATCTTTCCACTGGCTAGTCCAACTGCACTAACTGATATTGCTCTATCAACTGTTGTTATTCGTACTGTATTTTTTGAACCACATATAGGACACGGTATATTCACATTATTACCCTTTATACCAAATGTTTCTTTTGTTTCAGGAATAGCGTTTGCAAATCTATCCGACAAGTATTCATCAGCAGACATATTGTTTGCTTTGGCATTGTATATATTAACCTTTACAATGCTAATGATACTAAGAATCATCCCCATAACTGCTAATATCACAAATATTACTGCCCCCGTTGATCCATCTTCAAATCTTGTTGCTATGAAAAACATTATTAATGTTAATACTATAGATGCAATAGAATACTTCATCCATTCATCCTTTTTCATTTCATTATGATTCATAATAAAAATCCCCCCTTATCATTTAATATTTACATTTTACCACATGACTAGGAGGATTGGTATTGTTATTTTCACTCCTTAATAACTGCTTTAATATATGTTATTTTCATCTACTAAGGTTAATATGCAAATTTGCTCATTGGAGATACCTCTTTTCATTTTAGGTTCTTCCTCTAATAACTGTTGTAGGTACTCTGGTTCCTCATGCTTTAGCTTTTCATATAAACCAGCCTGTTGTAAATATTCCACTTTCTCATAATAATTTCTGTTGTGTCGTGGCATACGTCTCAATGTGTATATAAAGAACTCTGGGGCACGTTTACCTTTGAAAGCTGCCCTACAGTAATATTCATCTGCTCGAGTTGTTCCTTGAAAGAGATCACTGTCCCCATACATGGTCATTATGGCTTGGTTGATTTTCATTCTACATGACCATGCTGTACTTTTTGATATGCCACAATCTCTTGCTATTTGTGGTAATGAATGGTTGTTCACTATTCCTCGTATGATATCAAGCCATTCATCAGAAGTCAGATGACTGTACCTTAAACTATCTCCATAATTCTCTGAAAATGTTTTACCACAATCCTTACAAATGTATCGTTGCATACCTGTCGAAGTTGTTCCATGCTTCTTATAGCTGGCACTTCCACATAGAGGACAGCAGTAGACTTGAATTGTCTTGCTTTGGTTTGACCTTTGGCTTTGTATTTGTTGATTGTGTAGGGTTTGTGATATTATCTACTTTGATTTGCCTGTCTAATTGAGATTGAAGTTGTTTTCTTTCTTCTGGTGTTAGATTATCAAGAATTTGTTGTAGTTCCTCGTTGGTTAATGCCATAATAAAAGACCTCCAAATTTTTATTTTGAAGGTCTTTGCTGGGGATGCTGATAAATAGGAAACTCGATATAAACTCATTTCTCCACACAAAAATAGGAAGCATCTTGGAGAAGACACTTCCTTTTATTTGTTGGGTATACTGTTTATGATATTCATGCAATTCATATTTATTCATTGGATGGGAAGGGGAACACAATTATGAAAAGGGACTTTCGGAAAAAACGTGACGCAGTGCTACCAGATTTTTCTACACTATACTATCGTGTAAAGGGTTTTGAAAAAAAGGCGTGCCACTGCGCCGCCGAATTTTTCAACGCTATGTCATCGTGCAAAGTTTTTTCACAAAAAGGCGTGCCACTGCGTCACGATGGCATCCGACCGGGAGCCGGGGATTGGTTTGTGACTTTGGAAGAAAATTAGAAAAACTTAGTATGCCTGTCAACACACAGTGTTGTGCTGCCAAGGACGGCAGCACAAGTCTTAACGTGCCACGGATGGCACGTTTAAGACGCACACGTCCCTCCGCGGCCACGCCCCATCAGGCATACTTAGCTTTTCTTATTTTCGCACAACGGAACAAACCAAGCCCCGGCTCCCGGTCAGATGCCACCAACACCCCCAGGCACCCACCTTTTTCCAAAAACTTTACACTCACACCGCAAATCCGGAAAACGACAGCTCCGCCCCATCTGCAACCCTGCTGCAGATATTGACCGCTCTTCCCATCACCCCGGAAAATTCGTCATCTTTTGTGATCACTTTCATATACATGTAATCCCCATTCACTTCAACGCTCTCCACATCGTCGATCTCTCTCATCTCACGTTCCACTTCTGCCACCTGTGCTTCTGTCAGCTTTTTTGACAAATGATAATATCTTCCCATCATGACCTCCATTTCTTCTGCGTGTGGAAAATTTATTTCCAGCACCGATATCCGTCTATCATTGTGTTGGTTAGTCTTATCTAATCATCTATATTATACCCCTGTTACAAGAAGATGGCGCATCTGTAAATGAGATTATTTATCATCAATCAATTTTTTTCAATCAGGCAGCCTGGAACACACTCCAATACGTTCTATCACCATGCAAAAAATGTTACAACTCCTTCTTGTCACCCAGCATTTCTTCCATCGTATGCCAGCCAAGCACCGCACATTTCACACGGGCAGGCATGTGGGAGATATCCTGAAGGGAAGATGCCTCCTCAAGCTGCTCGATCTCTTCCGGTGTCGCTTCATCATGAATCATTTTTAAGAAAATATCGGAAAGTTTTAACGCTTCCTCCTTTGTTTTTCCAATGATAAGATCAATCATCATATCCGCCGAAGCCTGCGAAACGGCACAGCCGCTCCCGGCAAACGCACCGTCTGTGATTTTTCCATCCTCCACCTTAAGCTGGAGAACAATGTCATCCCCACAGCTTGGATTGACACCCTCTAAGGCGAGATTTGCATCCTTTAAGACCTGCTTGTGCAGGGGATGCAAGTTATGCTCTGTCAGAATCGTATTGTAAAAACTTCTACTCTCCATATCCCATCCTCCTTCGAACGCCTGCAAGACATTCTAAGAAACGTTCGATATCTTTTTTGTCATTATAAAATGCCAGACTGGCACGCACGGACGCCATCACTCCTAAATGTTTTAACAGCGGCTGTGCACAGTGGTGTCCTGCGCGAACTGCAATCTGACTATCATCTAAAATGGAAGCAATGTCGTGCGGGTGTACACCGTCTATCACAAAGCTTAAGATACCGCCATGTTCCTCCGGCTTTTTACTTCCTAAAATGTGCACATAAGGGATCTTGCTCATGCTGTCAAACAGCATTTTCGTGAGCTCTGCCTCTCTCTTTTGGATCGCATCCATGCCGATCCCATTCATATAATCAATCGCGGCGGCAAGTCCGACGGCTCCGGCTCCATTGACCGTTCCCGCCTCAAATTTATGTGGCAGTCCGGCGTAAGCTGCATCCTCTCTTGTCACCGATTCGATCATCTCCCCGCCGGTCAGAAATGGCGGCATTACCTCTAACAGTGCCTCTTTTCCGTAAAGCACACCTATTCCCATCGGCGCCATCATTTTGTGGCCGGAAAATGCCAGAAAATCTGCATCCAACGCCGTGATGTCCACCGTTTCATGCAAAACCGCCTGTGCGGCATCCACCAGCACCACACCGCCCTTTTCATGCACCAGCTTTATAATTTTTTCGACCGGATTTCGTCTGCCGAGGACATTGGAAACCAGTCCTATCGCTGCGAATTTTGTCTTTTCACTGATAGCATTTGAAATCGCCTCATCCGAAAAACTTCCGTCCTGCTCACAGTCCAGATAGACCAGTTTTGCCCCCGTCTGTCGTGCCACCATCTGCCACGGGAGCAGATTGCTGTGGTGTTCCATGATCGTGACAAGAATCTCATCCCCCGGTTTTAAATGGGAAAGTCCATAGCTGTATGCTGCGAGATTGATGCTCTCCGTCGTATTTCTTGTAAAAATAATTTCTTTTTCACTTTTTGCATGAATAAAGCCGCGCACTTTTTCCCTTGCAAGCTCATACTGTTCCGTCGCCGCAAGACCGAGTGCATACAGTCCCCGCAACGGATTTGCATTGTATTTTTCATAAAATTCCTGTTCTGCCAAAAGCACCTGCATAGGCCGCTGTGCGGTCGCTGCATTATCCAGATAGACCAGATCGTTGCCTTTTAACAGTGGAAAATCTTTTTTATAACCAGGCATCTGTCTCATCCTCCATAAATAACGGGATGCTACTGTTCACACCAGTTGTGTGGTCAAGTAACATCTGGATTTCTTTTTGTATCTCCTCCGACGGGATTAAAGCGCAGAGTGCGTCGATCCTTGCCCTTGCGACAAGACGCTTTGCCTCCTCCTGGTCAAATCCTCTGCTTCCAAGATAGAACAACATCTGCTCGTCGAGCCTTCCGATCGTCGCGCCGTGGCTTCCCTCCACGTCTTCCTCTCCACAAAGGATCAGCGGAATCGTCTGGTTTTCCACATTTTCATCGATCAAAAGCATATCCTCACTCTCCGCACCTTTCGCACCGGCACATCCCGCGATAAAATCAATCGTCCCACGGAACAGTTTTTTTGCACTGTCTTTTAAAATACCATCTGCAAAATATCCGATGTCTGCCGTAAATGAACTGTGCGCGCCGTCAAGCTCCATTAGGCAGCCCGCATATAACTTTTCTGCACCAAGCTGGATCTGGAGCAGTTCCACCGACGCATCTTTTTCGCATGCACCTCCGATATCAAGCATTGCACATGCATTTTTACCCAAAAGCTGTGCAGTGTATATTTTTACTTTTGCCCCCTCTTTCGCATCGACAAGCAACTGGTGCATCACCGTTTCACTGCTATTTGATTCCGCTGTAAATAAGAAAATGACTTCTATCTCGCTGTTTTTTCCGGCTGTGATCTGCATGCGGTTACCATAATTTTTTCCTGCATCATACCGGTACGAAAATACGACTGAACATCCCGCATGTACATTTTCTTCGATTGTAAGTGTATCTGCCGTATCCTGACCGTTCAGTTCTGACATCTGATTACCCATTCCGGTTTTGATATCTTTTTTCAGCATTCTTTTCTCCCAGTCCACACCGTCCGGCAATTCCGTGTGAATATTTTCCTTTGCATCCTCTGCATTGTTTTTCTCCACGCACCAGATTTCGGGAGTACACGGGATACTTTCCGTCTCTGCCGTAACATGTGTTTCATTCATTTTAAGATAGTTCCACGTCTTTGCCGGAAGCCTGTTTATGATCAATTCTTTTTCCATCAGCCTATGCTCCCTTCCATCTCCAGCTGGATCAGATTATTCATTTCCAGTGCATATTCAAGCGGCAGTTTCTTCGATACATCATCTGCAAATCCGCTGACGATCATGGAGCGTGCCTCCTGCTCACTGATCCCGTGCGACATCAGATAAAATACGGCATCATCGCTGATCCTGCCGATCTTTGCCTCATGTCCGACATCCGCCATAGAGGTTTTGATATCCATTGCAGGGATTGTATCCGACCTTGAAATGCCGTCTAGCATCAACGATTCACAGGATACGGCCGCCTTGCTGTTTTTTGCATCTTTTCCAATGACCACAGAGCTACGGAACGTGCTGACACCTCCGTCTTTTGAGATTGATTTCGTATTGATATAGGAAGAAGTATCCGGCGCATTCTGCACAACTTTTGCCCCGGTGTCAAGGTTCTGTCCTTTTCCGGCAAATGTGATCCCGGTAAATTCCATGTGTGCACCTTTTCCATTTAAAATGCTCATCGGATACAGGTAAGAAGTGTGGGAGCCAAAAGAGCCGGACACCCACTCGATCGTTCCGCCCTCCTCGACTAACGCACGTTTTGTGTTTAAGTTGTACATATTTTTTGACCAGTTTTCGATCGTGGAATAGCGCAGTTTCGCATTTTTATGGACAAATAATTCCACACATCCTGCGTGCAGATTTGCCACGTTATAACGCGGTGCGGAACAGCCCTCGATAAAATGCAGATACGCTCCCTCATCCACAATGATCAGCGTATGCTCAAACTGTCCTGCTCCCGGCGCATTCAGTCTGAAATACGACTGCAGTGGGAAATCTAAGGACACTACGGGCGGCTCATAGACAAATGAACCGCCGGACCAGACAGCTCCGTGCAGTGCCGCAAATTTATGGTCGTTCGGTTTGACCAGTTTCATAAAATGCTTGCGGATCATATCGGCATATTCGCCTTTCATGCCGCTCTCGATATCACTGTATACGACGCCCTGTACCTCCACTTCCGCTTTCACATGGTGGTAGACCATCTCAGAATCGTACTGCGCTCCGACACCGGCTAACGATTTCCGTTCTGCCTCCGGGATTCCAAGGCGTTCGAATGTGTCTTTGATTTCCCCCGGCACCTCCGACCATTTTCCGCGCATCTTCGTTTTCGGGCGCACATAAGTCTCAATATGGTCCATGTCCAGCCCGTCGATCGGCGGTCCCCAGTCCGGGATCTGCATCTGTCTGTAAATCTGCAGTGATTTCATCCGGAACTCACGCATCCACACCGGATCATCCTTTTCGTCCGAGATTTTTTGCACAATGTCCTCGGTCAGCCCTGCCTGCATAAAAAGAACGCCAAAAGCCATCCCTGACCTTTCGCGTTCTTTCCATGAGATAGAGGAGAAAATAAACTATAATGTGCGTAAATTCCTTATTTTACATTAAATGCACCCATTCCCGGATACACTGCTGCATTTCCAAGTTCTTCCTCTATGCGGAGAAGCTGGTTATATTTTGCAACACGCTCAGTTCTGCTCGGTGCACCGGTCTTGATCTGGCAGGTATTTAATGCCACTGCAAGATCTGCAATCGTGGTGTCTTCCGTCTCGCCGGAACGGTGGGAAGAAATTGCCGTATAACCTGCTTTGTGAGCCATCTTGATTGCCTCTAAAGTCTCGGATACGGAACCAATCTGATTTAACTTGATCAAAATGGCATTGCCGCAGCCGTTGTCGATACCTTTTTTCAGGCGCTCCGTATTGGTTACAAACAAATCGTCTCCGACAAGCTGTACCTTATCACCAAGTTCTTTGGTCAGAAGTTTCCAGCCTTCCCAGTCTTCCTCGTCAAGTGCATCCTCGATGGAAATGATCGGGTATTTTTCAACCAGTTTCTTCCAGTGTTCGATCAGCTCTGCGGAAGTAAACTCGGTGCCTGCCTTCGGAAGTTTGTAGAATCCTTTTCCTTTTTCGCTCTTCCACTCAGAGGAAGCTGCATCCATGGCGATCCGGAAATCTCTGCCCGGCTCATATCCTGCGTTTTTCACAGCATCTAATATGTACTGGATTGCTTCTTCATCGGATGCAAGATCCGGTGCAAAACCACCCTCATCACCAACAGAGGTTGCAAGTCCCTTGCTCTTTAACAGAGCTGCAAGCGCATGGAACACCTCTGCACACCAGCGGAGTGCCTCTTTAAAACTCGGTGCACCGACCGGCATGATCATGAACTCCTGCACATCTACTGTGTTTGCCGCATGAGCACCACCATTTAAAATATTCATCATCGGAACCGGCAGACGGTTGCCCAAGATGCCGCCTAAGAAACGGTAAAGTGGAATATCCAGTGAGATGGAAGCTGCGCGTGCCGCTGCAATCGACACTGCTAAGATCGCATTTGCTCCCAGTTTTGATTTATCCTTTGTTCCGTCCGCTGCGATCATCGCTGCATCCACTGCATAAATGTCGCTGGCATCCATTCCGACGATCGCATCGTTGATCATTGTATTAATATTTTCAACTGCCTTGGTAACACCTTTGCCAAGATATCTTGACTTATCGCCGTCGCGAAGCTCTAATGCCTCAAATTCTCCGGTCGACGCACCGCTTGGTGCCATTCCCCTTCCAATGGTACCGTCCACTAAATATACTTCAGCTTCCACGGTAGGATTACCTCTGGAGTCTAAAATCTCCCTTCCAATTACTTTTTCAATCTCTAAATAATTCATTCCCGCTGTCTCCTTTTTCTTCGTTTGCAGACAATCCCACCGGAGCAGGAAAGGTAGCAACTTTCCGGTTCCGGAGTCTGCATGATTTACACTATTATTAGTTTTGTCTAACTATCGTTCAGTATACCGAATATCAATTAAAAAAACAAGAAGAAAAATTGAGACTCTTTCTCACTTTCTCTTCTTGTTTTCTCTGATGATTCAACTTTCCCCACTTCATCAGCTTCCCTTAATTTTAAATCTTGCCGCACAATCTCCCTGTTTTCTGTTACAGATCTCCGCGATCACTTTTACCCAATCATCCGGATAAACCGCAAGCAGTTCTTCGTGCTGCAGATCCAGTTCATGCAGGATCGGTCCTGCAAAATGTTTTTTGTAACGCGCACGATATTTTTCACCCATTTTAAGGGCATATAAAATATGTATCTGCGTTCCGGACGGGTCGATCTGATCCGGCAGCGGTGTAATGAGGTCTGAGTAAAACTGATTTTCGACGCTTCTTTTTGTAATATGGCTCATATCGACATCCGGCGTCTTTATCATATCCATAAACGCTCTGATATAGCCATTGTCCTCCGCCAGCATCTTGTCCATTTTCTTTTTCATGAAAGGAATTTTCATCTCACCATTCGCGATAAACGGATAAAAAACCGGCATCATCAGTTTCGTCATCAGCTTTGCCAAAAACTTTCCCGACTGGTCTAAATCGGAACCACCTAAAATACCATACTCCATGTGGATATTTCCGCGTGCTGCAAGCAGTCCGACAAAAGAACCGCCCAGTGAACAGCCATATGCGGCACAGATATGTCCGCCAAATTCTTTCTTTATATACTGTTCAATTTTTTCCGTTTCCTCCGTCATCGTCGGAAACTCTGTCTGTTCCGTCTCATCAAACCCGTCATAGGAAACGCATGCCACCCTAAAATATTCTTCCAACGGCTCTATTACTTTTCCAAAATTGCCCTTCCAGTGACAACAGGTTCCAGGGAAAAGAAAAATAACCGGTTTTTCTTTCTCACCAAAACAATATACTTTCATAGGATTCCACCTTCTTTAAAATGCTTCTCATTTGTTAGTTACTTCTAACTATTTTTATGATAGCACTTGTATCGGGTGGTGTAAAGTCATTCTGTTTTGGAGTGATTCTTCTGTAATCTGGCATGATATAGTCTTTGGCGCACAGCTTGACAGCAAGTGTCAAGCTTGCGGGTGAACAGTAACACCTCACATACTTTAGTTTCTGGCTCACAGCCTGACAACAGGTGTCAAGCTTGCGAATAATCCGCAACCCACGAATCGCACAGTGACCGTACCCAGATCTTAGGCATGCCTTCCACGCACTCCGGCAGAATAGCCGTAATCTCATAAGGTTCCTTTCCTGTCAGATGCATAAAATTATCCGACCAGACCAGATCCACATCGCTCTCCACCGAGACAAAAAATGCCGGAACATCTGATTTTAACTGCAGTGTCAACAGATTTCCCTCTCTTTTTGCATCGAACGTGATCTCTGCTTTTTCGATCTGCATATGTTTATACGGTTTTGGCATTTCCACCTGGCGGCTCACAGTTCCATCAGAATGTGTAAATACCGCCTCCACAAAGACCTCTCTTTCTCTGCCCTCTATCACTTCTTTCAAAGATACCGGTTCCATGGCTTCCACGGACAATGGTGCACACTCTGTGCGCTGTGAAGTTTCAAACAGCACTTCCCCACGCATATTTTTCACAAAAACCGTGACATCAGACGACACCTCCTGCATCGTCTCATTTTGCAGATAAGGCGTATAAACAGCATCCGCAGATACCTTTAAACTGCCGAGCACATCCGCATAAAAATGTCTCGAAAAATACTGCAGCGCTTTCCATCTTCCAAAGTAATCGATACTTGCCCAGGATGCGACCGGCCAGTTATCGTTCAACTGCCAGTAAATTGCACCCATGCAGCGTCCCCTGTTTCTGCGCCAGTGCTCCACACCGCTCTTGATTGCGATCGCCTGCAGCACCTGGCTGATATAGATCAGACTCTCAAAATCTTTTGGATATAAAAAGTTCTCCGCAATGTAATGCAGAATCTTCGCATTTGCAGAACCGTTTTTCTGATGACTTTCCATAACTTCTGAAAAGATATTGCGATCCTTAGGCAGGGTAAATGTGTCGATCGTCTTTTTGCATGGAAACGACTGGAATCCAAATTCCGAACAGAATCTGAAATAGTAATTTTCATAGTCGGAAAACGGCTTTTCTCCATGCCATACATCCCAGTAATGACGATCCCCGACATCATCACTGTCCGGGTCTTTAAAATTACCGCCGGATGACGGAGACGACGGCCAGTAAAACGTCACATCATCCTCGCTCTTTAAGGCTTCCGGGATCAGTTTTTCAAACATGGTCAGGTAATCCTGTTTTAACGTATCCGAATGATCATTAAAACCGCCCCAGTGGTCCCATGCTGATTCCATCTCATTGTTACCGCACCAGAGTCCAAGACTTGCATGATGTCTCAACCTTCCCGCATTATCCTTCGTTTCTTCTATAATGCTCTCCCGCAGTTTCTCCGTCAGCTCATAGACATTGCAGGCATACATAAAATCCTGCCATACGATCAGACCATGTTCATCACAGTAATCATAGAAAACATCCGCCGGATAATAACCGCCGCCCCAGATGCGGATGCAGTTAAAATGACATGCCACTGCCGTATCTAACAACTCATAAATGCGCTCCGGAGTAATTTTTGAATAAATACAGTCTTCCGGAATATAGTCTGCACCTTTTGCAAAAATCTTTACCCCATTGATGCAAAAAGCGAATTCCTCGCCCCATGCATCCTTTTCCTGGCTGACCGTCAATGTGCGCAGACCAATGCGCAATTCTTTTGCATCCAGAAATTCTCCGCCCAGAAAAAGTTCCGCACGCACCGTATAAAGCGGCTGTGCACCGTATCCGTTCGGCCACCAGAGTTTCGGATCTTCAACCAGACATTTTCCATCCGAAAAAGAAATCTGTTTTCCATCCGGTGTCTGCAGCGTGATTTTTACCTCAAGATTATCTGCATTCTCTGCCAGTGTCGAATCATTGTTTCCCACACTTTCTTTCAATATCCGGGCATTACTTTCCGCACTCTGTGGCAATACCAGATACTCAGCTTCCGCAATTTCACCGTCCTGTGCCTTTTCCGGCAACATCACTTTTGTTTCTGCCGACAGAAAAACTTTTCCATCTATGTGTTCCTGTCTGATATGCAGATCAGACAGTTCTGCCTTCTCATAGCTGTCAATAAAAATATCACGCCAGATCCCCATATCCGGTAACTGTGGACCCCAGTCCCAGCCAAACATGGAATGTGCTTTCCGGATATACTGATTTCCTTCCATCGCACCGCATGCCGTGTAATGAATCTCTTTTCCCGCTGCCGGCACATGTTCGTTTACATATGCGATTGCAGAATGGATTTTCACTGTGATATTGTTTGTCCCGTTTTTCAGGACATTTGTGCACAGGATCCGGTAACGAAGATGCATGTTATCCACATGCTTTATCAGCATGCCGTTGATAAAAATATCTGCCACCGTGTCGATTCCGTCACAGCAGAGTGCATACACTCTTCCCTCTTCTTTTTTCAGTTCAAATTCCCTTGAAAAAATAAAATCATTTTTCAGCAGCTCTCTTGTCGGGTACTCATTCATCCGGTAAAACGGATCTTCAAGTAAACCGTGTTCTGTCAGCCCGGAAAGTACCGAACCCGGAATCTCCACCGGGCAGAGCAGTGTTTCATCCGCTTTTTTTAACTGCCAGGTACCATTTAAATAAAATTTTTCATGTTGTGCCATAAATATTCTCCATTCCTGCATTTTTATTCATCATAATAAAATGATCTGTCAAACATACATTCCATTATTTGTATCTCAAATTCCTGTATGCCATAGAAGCTGTTTGTTCTGCTTACCTGTTGTATTATAACAAGGATCTTCTATAATTTCCAAATAAATCCGATCAAAAAAATTAGGGAAGCCCATCCGACCTCCCTAACTTATTTCTCATATAAAATGTTTGATTTCTATTTCCTGTTTTTCGATCAATAATTACTTATTTGTCTTCAGTTTATATGTTTTTCCGAATTCGCCATAATATTTTTTAGAACCTGATTTCACAAATCCACGAACGCGGAACTTATACGTTGTCCCCTTCTTTAACTGTATAATGTTTGCAGATGAAAAATCAGATGCTACCGTCTTTACTTTATTCGGGAGTACAATAACAGTTATATTGCTGGTTACACCTTGTGATTTTACGGAAATCTTACAGCTTCCCGGCGCTACTGCAACGATTTTTCCTTTTGATGAAACCTTTGCAACCGATGTTTTTGTTGACTTATATGTCAACATTTCGCAATTTGACACCTCTGTCAGAATCACTTAAAATGAAATCCAGAGACTTATTAATTCATAACAATAGATTGCCCGCGAAGCGTACATTCTATTATTTTACTAAACGATAAGGGGTTTTTTATTATGGTAGATATTCCAATGAGATCCTCTGCTCCCGTCACCAGACAGACCGTTCTTTCCATCAACGAACGCAAAGTTGAGGGGGCAAAAACAACACGAACCATCACTTCGATCAACCACACGTCATCTCAGGCAGTATCAAACGCATCCACACCGGCGTCAAAACCTTTACCTCCACTGGTACATATGATGCAAAAAGGTCAGAAAACACCGCTGGAGAATTCCGGGAAGCTCACTTCCATAAAGGCATGTCTTGGATGGAATGTCAAAAATCCTGCCTGTGATGTGGATGTATCCGCATTTTTGCTCGGCTCATCCGGTAAAGTGATCGGTGATTCCTGGTTTGTCTTTTACGGGCAGACCGAAAGCCCGGATCACAGCACGGTTTTCCACGCTGACGGCGGCGCAGACCGCGAGATCATTTCCGTGGATTTTACCAGATTAGATCCATCCGTTGCCAGAATCGTATTTGTGCTGACGATCAATGAAGCATTTGAAAAAAATCTGAATTTCGGAATGCTTGAGGATGCGTATATCCGTATTATGGATCCTGCCGGCACCGAGCTGGTCAGCTTTAAAATGGATGAATACTATACGAACGTGACATCCATGATGATCGGTGAACTGTATCTGCATAACGGCGCATGGAAATTTAATGCCATCGGAAACGGCGTGGCAAAAGATCTCGCAGGACTGTGCAGTTTGTACGGCGTTCAGGTTATTTAAACAAAGGATTATATTTTGGAGGAAATTTGTTATGTTAACATTTGAAACAGTAAACGAACTTACTTTAAAGGTTACCTGCACTGGCAGTGATGTACTCTTTACAAAAGCAGGTGCATTTATCGCCGGAGAAAATGCCGGTGGAAAGAATTACAAATTTGAAAAAGTCTTGCTTGGACCGCAGAATAATATCGGGCAGGCTCTGCTTGGTCAGCTTGCACGAAGAGTGACCGGAGAAAATCTCCCACTTATGAAGGTAACTTTAAATGGTGATTCTGTTACATATTACGCAAATTATGGTCAGCATGTTGTGGTCTATCACTTAGAGCAGGGGGAAACTATCTCAGTGGAATCCGAAAATATTCTCGCTTTCTCCCAGGATTGTGATTACAGTGTCCGTTTTATCGGTGTCGGTGTGCTTTCCCAGAAAGGTCTTGCAACTTCCACTCTGATTGCACGTGGAAAAGATGCATATGTTGCTGTGCTTTGTGACGGCAACCCGATCGTTTTAAGCAATGTGATGTCTCAGGATACGATCTCTGTTGATCCGGACGCTGTTGTATGCTGGGTTGGAAATGGACATTGTGATCCGCAGGTGACGGCTGATATTTCGTGGAAAACGTTTATCGGACAGGCTTCCGGGGAGTCTTACCAGTTTGAGTGGCATGGGAATTGTCCGGTTACAGTGATTATTCAGCCTTCGGAGAGGAAGGGCGGAATCAGTGTGAGTATGGATTAGTGGCTGGCACTTTACCTCACATACCAAAAACGGAGTCTGTTGCAAGTGGTATTATCCTGTATGAATAATACCTGCTGCAACAGACTCCGTTTTTATTTTTATAACTTTTTCTAATAGGGCATCGGAAAATATTTTTTTCGATGTCATTTCCTCTATTTTTTTCCGGGCTCCGGATGTTTTCGGGATTTCATATTTTTGTGTGAATCCAGATGGGACAAGTCCGCGGTCGGCGGTCGATAGCATGGGGATATCAAAGGTGCTGTCTCCGGCGGCAATTACAAACTCTGGTTTTAGTTTTTCTCTGAGTCGGTCTACTGCCGTTCCTTTATTCAGGGTTTGCGGTACTACATATACTTTTTCACCGTTGGAAAAGACATCTACATATTTTGTATCGAGAGATGTTTTTAAATCATTTACAACTGTTTCGGGATCATTGCATTTTGTAAAGATAAACAGCTTTTCAATGTATCGGAGTTCAAATTTTCTGCGTGGTTCCCGCTCTAACAGTTCCATGGCAAGGTTCATTTCTTCCCTGCTATCCGACACCAGATGCATGGAGTCCTGATACCATGCTTCATCCGGCACACCATTTACCAGAAGGACACCACCGTTGCAGACCAATGCATATGGAAATGGTCCGATTCCCAGATCAATGCGCTGATATTGTTCCAACGTCCTAGTGGTCGTTGGAACAATGAGCATTTCATTTTTTACGAGCTGCAGGAGATGATATGTTTCCTCTGTGATGTAGGATATTTCTCTTCCCTGATAGAGTTCCACATTTCGCTTCTGCGGCCCGATGTCATGTTTATAGGAATAGATGAGTGTATTATCCAAATCGGTATGAAAGGCGATCATTTTTTCGAAACAATGGCTTTTCTTACCATATCAACCGGGATAATGAGCACTGCTAACAGCATGGAAACAAATAATGCTTTTGCATTCAATGTCGTTGTGCTGAATACCTGACCACCAATCTCAATGATGATGGTCTGAAGTATAAAGATCACACCCATAACAATGATAAAATTCTTGTTCTCTTCAATGTGTTCAAATACATTAAATCTCTCAGATCTGGTATTTAAGCTGTTAAAAATGATTGAATAAATGAAAAAAGCAAACATAAATGTTTTTTCATATAATTCCGGATCCGCGCAGCCTGCCGGTGTTACAAAATCTGTAATCCCACCAATGTTTTCCAGGATCAGGATGGAGCCAAGTGTGATAAATACAGAGCTTGTTCCGATTGCAGATTTAATATAAGTTGTTAAAATGTTATCTTTTCTGAGTGCCGGTTTTTCATTCATGTATCGGTCGAGAATCGGCTCTCCGCCAAATGCCATGGCTGCCAAAGTATCCATGATCAGATTGATCCATAAAATCTGGACAATGGAGAATGGCTCGGTCCATCCCAGGATCGGCGCAATAATGTTCATCAACAGGGTACTGATATTGACGGTCAGCTGGAAGATTAAGAATTTACCAACTGATTTTGACATTGTTCTACTGTTCAATACGCAGTCCTTAATGGAAGTCAAACTGTTATTTAAGATGACAACGTCACCTGCCTCCTGTGCAACTGCTGTACCGTCTCCCATGGCAAATCCGATATCTGCCTGTTTTAATGCCGGTGCATCATTAACACCGTCTCCGGTCATACCGCAGACATTATCAAGCTGCTGTGAAATAGAAACAAGTCTCTTTTTATCAAGCGGTTTTGCCCTGCTCACCACGCGGAGATTCGGAAGTTTTTTCTTTAACTCTTCATCTGACATCTGCTCTAACTCTTCATGTGTGAGAACAACATCGTTCTGCTCGTCTTTTAAGATACCAGCTTCCTTTGCGATGGCAACTGCTGTTTCCTCCGCATCACCGGTTACCATGACAACCTGGATACCGGCATTGTTTAAAATCTCAACGGTCTCAACCGCATCGGTTCTTACGTTATCTCTTAAGCAGAGCACTGCCATCAGAACTGTTTTTCCATCTGCGATTTTGGCAACAGAAAGCAATTTCATCGTTCTCTTTGCCTGAGCGAGCATCTGATCTTCCACAGCTTTTTTATCTGCTGCAGTAAATTCTTTTTCTTCACCGGATGGAAGCATATAATGTGTTACTTTATCAATGATGTTTTCGGTTGCACCTTTCCAGTAAACCAGTCCGTTTTTCAATGTAACGGTAGCGCATTTCTTTTCCGAATCAAATCCGCTGATGTCAGCGACTTTATCCGGATCGTTTTTCGAATCATCATAACCATGCTCTAGGGCATATCCCAAAAGGGCTCTGTCCATGTTATTACTTCCGATTGGTTTACCCTCGGATACTTTTGCAAGATTGTTTAATGTAATCGCCTCGATAAATTCCTGATTCGGAATGTTCTCTGCGATCTTACCGTCACCGGTGATAAATTCTACCAAAGATAAGTTACCCTGTGTGATCGTTCCTGTTTTATCACTGAATAAAACATTCATATACGCAGAATCGGAAAATGCTGCCTTGTGGCTGACAAGAATATTTTTCTTGTACATGGACTCTGTGTTCATGGACTGCACCAGACTGTTCATCATCGGAAGACCTTCCGGCACTGCCATGATAACGATAGATGCCATCAACATAACTGCCTCTGCAACCAAAAGCAGAACATAAACAACTGTGATTGGTTCATCCGTACGGATCAGGTTCAGTACAACATCTAATACGCCTGCAATGGCAGCCGCGGACACACCAAGTTTACCGATACCGGCAGCTACCACTTCCAGTTTCAGGCTTGAAGTATCTTTTCTCTCGTCCTCTTCATTATCATCCGTCAGAGCCTTGTTGATCTTTCCAAGCTCGGATGCATCACCGATGACGGTTGCAACCATATACCCTTCACCGGAGGTCACTACTGATCCCATAAATACTTTATTTGCAGATGCATAATCTGTAGATTCCGCTTCATCAAGATTATCAGCAGCCGTTTTATTCTCATCTCTTGACTCACCGTTTAATGCAGCCTGTGAAACTTTGATGTGTCCTTCAAATAACACACCGTCGGTCGGTACCTTATCACCAGCCTGAACGAGGATCGTATCACCTTTTACAATCTCACTGGTAAGGATATTGACCAGTTTTCCATTTCTCATGACTTTTGCATAAGTCTTGTTGTATTCTTCCTGTAATGCCTCACTTCTGGAACTGTTGCGGTACTCGGATAATGTACTGAATCCGGTTGCCAGTGCGATTGCTAAAACAATACTTATAATCTCAACAACATCGTTTTCTCCTGCTAATGCCGGTACAAACACACCGATAACAGAAATGACGATTTTCATGACCAGTGCTGCACATAATACTTTGATCCAAATGTCATCAAATGCTCCGATGAACATCGACCACAGTGATTCTGTCTCTTTTTTTGCAAGAGCGTTTGTTCCAAAATCCTGTTTGCTCTTGTTTACTTGTGAGTCTGACAGACCTCTCATAAGCTCTTCTTTATTTATGTTACTCATTTTGGGTAGTTAACCTCCTCTAATGTATCAATCTTTTTTATACAAATCTTCTGCTCAGTTCTCCCAGTCCCGGGTCATTTGTACCCTGGCCAACAGCGCTGAACTTCCATTCTCCGTTATGTCTGTACACTTCTCCAAATATCATTGCCGTCATACCGGAATAATTTTCAGTCAGGTTGTACTTGCACATTTCATTATTGTTTCTTGCATCAACTAAACGGATGAATGCATTCTCAATCATGCCAAAATGCTGATGTCTCTGAACCGCCTGATAAATATTTACAACGATTACGATTTTGTCGTACTCCTGTGGTACTTTTGCAAGGTCGATCACGATCTGCTCGTCATCTCCATCACCGGCTCCTGTCAGGTTGTCTCCCTGATGATTTACGGTACCTGATTTATGGTGCAAATTACCAAAATAAACGATGTCTGATTTATCCACCAGTTTTCCATTCTTTAACATCAGTGCGGATGCATCACAGTCGATCGGCTGCTGCTTTGATCCGCCCCCGAATAAAGCACTTAAAAATCCACCTCCGGATGAAGACTGCTGCACTTCATCCCATCCAAGACCGACAATAATCTTTGACAATCCTGCGTTATCTTTTGACAGACTGACCTTCTGTCCTTTCTGTAAACTAATTGACATTATAAATCCTCCTTGTTTTGCGGAGCAAAATGCGAACCCCCTGGTGAGCAGAGGATTTTACTCCTTGTTTTGCGGAGCAAAATGCGAACCCTCTGGTGAGCAGAGGATTTTACTCCTCTTATGCCACTTCAATTCCATAGTGTCCGCAAAGTGCTGCGAGTCCGCCCTGGAAGCCGCTTCCGATCGCATTAAATTTCCATTCGCCGTTATGTCTGTATAATTCACCGACAACGACTGCTGTCTCAATGGAGAAATCCTCTCCTAAGTCATAGCGGATCATTTCTTTTCCGGTTGTCTCATCTACCAGACGAATGAAAGAATTAGATACCTGTCCAAAATTCTGGCGTCTTGCCTCCGCCTCATAGATCGTTACGGTAAATGCGATTCTCTCAATGTTTGCCGGTACTTTGGAAAGATCGATCTGGATCTGCTCGTCATCGCCTTCTCCCTCTCCGGTTAAGTTATCGCCCATATGTTTTACAGACTCGCTCGGATGAGCCAGATTTCCATAAAATACAAATTCTTTGTCTGTCGGGCACTTTCCATCTGCTCCCAGCATAAATGCTGCTGCATCCAGGTCAAAATCTACACCGGAATCAAATGCATTGACATCCCAGCCAAGACCAACCATGATATTTTTCAGTCCCGGATTTCCTTTTGTTAAATCTACTTTCTGTCCTTTTGATAAATTAATTGGCATAGTATTACCCTCCTTAGAATAAATGAATCTATAGTTATTAGAAATAACTTACTTGTTTGCCGGCGGCATATGATACTGTCTGTTGAAATCCGCCTTGATCGCCTCAAGTCTTGCCTGATCTTCCACACGTTTCTTTCTGCAGTCTTCCTGAATTCTTTTCGTTTCTTCAATACCACTGGTAATCGTTCTCCAGGTCGTCTCAAGTGTTTCAATCTGGATTGAGCTTCCGGATGCCATCTTAGCGGTAGCCTTGGAAACTTCCACAGTATTCTGCGCATTTTTGATCAGCATCTCGTTGGTCTTCTTATCCAGAGCAGACATTGCTTCTGCCTGAATGTGCTGGCGTTTCAGCAGAATTGCCTGTGCAAGTGCCTGTTTGAATACCGGAAGTGTTACAATAAATGCGGAGTTAATTTTTCTGACCAGATTATAGTTGCTGAACTCCATCGTTTTGATCATCGGAATGGACTGCATTGCAACGTTTTCTGCTGTCCGAAGATCCTGTGTACGCTGTTCCATCATCATCAGTGCCTGATTTAAGCTGGTAAGCTCAAACTGGATCGACTCGTCTCCGGTAGCCGCCATATCCTGCTGTCTCTTTGCAATGTAATCTTCAATCTCTTTACATGCCTGCTCTCCGGCAAGAATGTATTTCACAAGTTCATGATAATAATTTACATTTGCCTCAAACATCGTATTTAATTTACGGTTTGACTGTTTGATCTCTGATTCATAGCCTTTGAGCTGAACATAGATCTTGTCGACTTCCTCGCCCATCGTGTGATATTTTGCAAGGATCTTGTCGAGCTGTTTTTTCATATTTCCAAATAATTTTCCAAACAGTCCCGGATTTTCCCTGATCTCGTCAATATCAAACTGATCCATGATCTTTGCCAATGTTTTTAACATTTCGCTGGTATCATCAAGCTGTGACATATTCATGCTGTTTAACACGACATCCGATGCTTTCGAAATTTCTTCTGCAACCTCCGCTCCAAATGTGACGATTGTCTCAAGATTGTTGACCTCAATCGTACTGACGATCCGGTCAACCTCATCCGAATTGACCAGTTCTGAATTCATTTTTTCCCTGTCGGCAACAATGTCATACTGTTCCACAACAGCGATCTCATCTTTTGTGTCCGGTACCACTGTGGCTGCCGGCGCTGCCGCAGTCGTTGTTTTGCTAAAATCAAGTCCCATACGATTCCTCCATTTCTAATTACCTCTCTTAAAAAATTTATCCCGCCAGGTGTGGCGTGTATTATTAAATGAAATACTATTCAGGTCAGGGACTTGCAGATCATATTTATATTCCCCTATCTGGTGTTCTTCCATTAGCTGCCCGTTAAAATATTTTTCAATACTCTGATATCCCGTCGGCACAAAAAATACAATATCAAATCCCATCAGATGCAAAAATACTGTCAGGATCGAGTCTTCCAGTGAAATGACCGTCTCCGATGTATTGATATAGATCAGTTTCGGATTTTTCCAGGTAAGATCAAATTTCTGGATCAGTCTTACGATATCTTTCGGCAGATTTAACACCTGCGCAATCACGGTGTATTCCATACCATTTTCCCCGATTCCTTTGATCCGTTTCTGATCGATCAGAAGCTGCATCTTATCAAGTATCATCTCCTGAATATCTTCCCGCAGGATACCGTACGGGTATTTTGGATGTGCCTTGATCTTATTCCGCTGCAGTTTTCCATTTTTGAAAAATTCAGCAGCATACATTTTCATCGGATTCGGTGCCATCGGCTCTATATAAGGCGCTCTTTTTATCACGACTGTATCTTCCGTGACCAGTTCTTTTACGGATGTCCAGTAGCCGGCGGTATGTCCGTCTTTGACTCCGGAAACTTTTGCAAAAATGACCGGTATGTTCACGACACCATCGACCACGCTGAAATCCGGCCGGTACTTTAATTCCTGATCCCACAGGATCTTAATCTCCTCGTACATGGTCTGCAGACTGATAATGTTCGCCTTTCCATACTGCATGTTCCGGTACATGCCGGTATCCTGATACATTAACGTATCCAGTTCCCTCTCCGCATGGTAGGCAACCGTTCCCATTTTGACCTGGGAACTCTCCTCCGGGTACCTGTCCATGGTAAGGCTTTCCTCATAATTCAGTTCATACAACAGCGGATCCGTAAGCTGGCATGGTACATTCCGGTTCGGACAAAGGATCACCACATCGACCGGCAGCCTTGCTAAAAACCTGAGAAACAACGCTTCATTTTCATTCTGGCACCCGCCCATATGGATAAAACATCCGATCTCCGGCATCTTCCAATTGGAAAATAAAAACGGCAGATACCTTTTCAGCCAGCACAACAGGTAAACCGCCTTGCTGGTGAGCCTGTTTAAATTATCGCCTTCTTTGCCTGATTCTGCAAGAAGAATATCCACAAATGTTTTGTGCATGATCTTTTGCAATTCTAAATTTGCCGGATACTTTATATTCGTGGAAAGATCCATGATAAGCTGATCTGTTTTTACATAATTTCTGCGCCGGATCTCTGCGATTTCATCCGGTGTCGGTCTTTCGATCTCCCCGTTTACGATCACCATCTTCCGCCCGGCATTTTTCAGTTCAAGCTGCAGCTGAAACAATTCGTTCGCATATGTCAGCTTGTCCTCTGCACCGTTGATCCGGTAAAAACAGTTATAAAAGAAGCGGGGATCTGTTCCTCTGGTCAACACACTCTTTTTGATATCCTCAAATCCTTTTCCATCGATCCATGCATTGGTACAGTTATTGACAGAAGGCAGACTTCCATACAGCCGTTCCTTTTCAAAATCATTTTGTATTGCCTCCCGGACTTTCTTTAAGCAATATCCTTCCGGGAAAGCTGTCATCCTCTCCATTTGCAGATCATCTGATAAAACGGAAGCGGGATCTGATTTCAGATATCCGGCATCACCATGATACTGCAGCAGCACCACATCACTCCCGGCATTGGACAGGATCGATATCAGCATCAGTTCGTAATTACTGATATCCCCCTCATAAAGGATCTTGGGCAGTTCATTTGCCCCAAGCTGGTTTACAATCCGTTCAAATTTGTAGTACAGCCAGCACATAAACTTAATATATGCATTTTTCAGCATATTTTCTGTTTTTCCATTCCGCCTCATGGAATCCAGCGAATCATAGATTGAATCCGCCACATTCTGCCTTTGCAGATCGTTCATGCGCGGCAGCCATTTTTTTAAACCATTCGATATAAATGACGGATTCATCTGAAAATCCATCCCCATGATCTCAGAATAATACGCAAGGTTCTTCTCATCGGGATTTGGGATCTTTCCCTCGATCACCACTCCCGCTCTTCTTGCCGTATCATAATATTTTTTTATAAAGTCCCCGATTTTTTCCGTGTATCCATTGATCCGGTAAAAATACACCTCTCTGCTCTGTCTTCCGTTTAGATCGACAAAGTAATCATCAAGGCTGCGAATCTTTTTGTGTTCTAACATAGCGCATTCTCACCTTCAATATCTGTTCATTTTGTTTTTGTTCATCACATAGCCAAGGCCTGACCCGACAATGCCTCCTAAAATATGTGTCAGATTCGAGACGTTATCCCTGATAAAGATACCATCATACACCTGCTGCCCGATATAGATCAGCGCAACCAGAATAAAGGTCAGCGGGATTTTTTCCTCCTCAATACTTGTTAAAGATGCGAGTAATATGAACGCAAATACAACACCGCTTGCCCCAAGGAGCTGGACATGTGGGAAAAATATGAAATTGATCACACCCGTTACCAGCGCTGTCGCTAAAATCACAAAGAGAATATTTGCCGAACCGTATTTTTCTTCCAAAAGCGGTCCTACAACCAGTAACATCATAATATTTCCAAAGAAATGATCCCAGCTGGCATGTCCTAACACATGTCCGAAAAACCGGATGTATGTGAGCGGACTTGCCAACGATGACCGGTAGACACTGAAAAGTGCAAGCGTGGATGCACTGCCTGTTACTTTATCTAAAATCAGTACGATAAAACAGGCAAGCGTAAATCCCAAAATAACCGGAGAGTTAAATGACAGCCGTATCTTTTTACCACCGTTACTCATATTATTCTTTCCTCAAAAACCCTGTTTCACAGAGCACAATATTCTATAAAGATCATCTAAAAGTATAGCATACCGGCATCCTGTTTTCAAGAAAACGTCCGGCATCGAATCTATCTATCTTTTTGCCTATATTAATGCTATAATTCAATTTGCAATCTGTTGTTAAACTTGTGTTATTTTGAAGAGTTTTTATACACTCAGGAGGATTTTTACAAATTGAAAAACGATATGATTTATTACAGTGTCGGTGCACTGCTCTATTGTCCCGCCAATAAAAAAACGATTGCCGGCTCTGTGATCCATGAAAAATTTGGAACTAAATATTCTCTGGCTTTATGCCTTGAAGATACGATCAATGACAACTATGTGACAGAGGCAGAGCAGGATCTTATCTCTTCCATCCATCAGATATTTGAAAGTTTTCAGGATCATCCTTTTTACCTTCCGAAAATCTTTATCCGTGTCCGCAATGCCGGCCAGATTGAACGTTTAACGAAGGCTTTTGGGGAAAGCATAAAGGTGATCACCGGTTATATCATACCGAAATTTACTGCTGACAACGCCAGCTCTTATATAGAAGAAATGATCCGGGCTAACGAACAGGCTTCCAGGAAATTATATATGATGCCGATCTATGAGAGTTCTTCTATCATTGACCTGCGGCACCGTATCGATATCCTGTATGATCTGAAAGACAGGCTTTCCCATGTGGAAGATCTCGTTTTAAATATTCGTGTCGGAGGAAATGATCTGTGTCACATGTTTGGATTCCGCCGTCATTGTGACGAGTCCATTCACCGGATCAGACCTGTCGCTGATATTTTTTCTGATATCATAACTGTTTACGGCATGGACTACGTCGTTTCCGGACCGGTATGGGAATATTATTCCGGGTATAATTGGGAAAATGGCCTGATTCAGGAACTAAAAGATGATAAACTCTGCGGCTTTACCGGAAAAACAGTCATTCATCCAAATCAGATTTCTGTCGTAAACAAAGTTTATCAGGTTACAAGATCAGATTTTAACGATGCAAAAGCAATTTTAAACTGGGATAAAAAATCAGACTCGCTTGTCTCCGGAAATCTTGCGGGTGAACGCATGAACGAATACAAAACCCACCATAACTGGGCAGAAAAAATCTTATTTCTTGCAGAGGTCTTTGGCATAACAGACTAAACTTATGTATGCACGAATTTCTTTGGCATGACAGACCAGACTGATGCATACATAAATTTCTTTGGCATGACGAGACCAAACTGACGTATGCATAAATTTTCCTGGAAACCGGCAGTATTTTTTATATATCTGACATTTTTTTAATGATACCGCAGCATTTATAATGTTTCATCGGATAATACTGGATCGGCACATTTTTTTCCTCAGCTAATCTCACCAGATGCCCCAGCTGCGGATCGCCCTTGTACCTCTCATCAATCAATATCCTCCATGGAACTCTTCGCAGCAATACTCTTGTTGCCTCGCCGATTCCCGGTTTGATCAGATTGATATCATCAATATCAAATGTCTTTGCAATCTGTTTTACCTCGTCAATACCAGAGCTTTCCACACACTTATTTTCTTTTTCCACATCCATCTCAAACTCGTTCTCGATCGTATGGATAAATTCATAGGACAGATCCGAATCTTTTAATTCTCCGTAATAGACGGCTCCATGGAAATCATCTTTTCCAATGATATCACTCCTTAAGAATGTCCTGCTGATCAGTCCTGACACAGTGCTGTTAAGACAGGAACTCGGTATTAAAATATCATCGTGTGTGCCGCACAGTTCTGTCACATTAGCAGGATCGGCTATGACTGCGATATCGGATGATACACCTTCATACTGGGCAAGATCCTTTTTTAATTCATTTAAAATCGCGCCCTTTCCGATCCATCCGTCCACGAACAATAACTGTCCCGGTTCATACCGGCTTAACAGATATTTCATCGCATTGTTATCAATCCCTCTGCCGCGGATGATGGAAATGGAATAATGCGGTACATTGACCTGATATTTTTTTGCAATATATCTTTTGACTAAAATTCCGATTGGAATACCGGCGCGAGCCAGTGAGACGAGCACAATGTCCTGTCCCTTTTTTTCAACGATCTTATCTGCAAGTCTTCCGACAGCAAGTGCTACCGGTTTTGCATAATTTTTCAACGCTTCCCGGTACACCTGCATATATTTTTCTGTCGGGACATATTCGACCGGCAGCATTTCACTGTAATGTTTTCCTGCCTGTATCAGTTTTTCTCTCTCTTCGGTCGGCTGTGGCTGCACCATGCCGGTGATATCTTTTAACAGAAGAGTCACGTCCTCATCCCGGTATGAACTTCTCATTTAATCTTGTCTCCATTCTTTCCTGCTTTCCATTACATCGCATGTTTGCTGCTGAGACACAAATTTCGTATGGGAAAAATTTTATTTTCACATTATGCCCTTATTCCTGTGCCCTCTTTAACACCAGCGTATCACCGTTATATTTTCATTTTTCATGCGAAGTGCGTAAGTCAGCGTTTCTAATCCTTTTAATGACACTAATGCCGAATCCGTCATAACGATAACCCTGTCATAACTTTCCAGATCATAAATAAAAGTTTTCCGGTCAGGATCATATAAGCTGCGCAGTTCATATCTGCAGTGCAGTGGATATTCTTCCTCCGTGCTGACCGCAATCGGACTTCTTGTCGTAGAATGACTGCGGACCTCACATCCCATTTTTTCTATTTCCTGCCCTGTCAGAAGTGCGGGATACATAAACTCTTCCGTGCCGATCACAAGTACGCGCTCACCCTGTTTCACACCTGTTTCCGCGATTACAGTTTCCGCAAGTTTTCTGCATGCAGCCTCATATTGTTTTGCGTCAACGAAACGTCTTGCATTCATCCATCCGGGAATTGATATGATATGTTCCCGCATATTCTTCTCTGATTGCACATCAATATCCGCGCTTTCATGCGTATGATTCTCCGGTATCGCACAAATATATAAACCATCACATCTATACTGCTCCGCAACCGCACCGTATCCGGAATGATCCGTTTTTACCAGATAATGAAGTTCTATTTTTTCATCCTGATAAATTTTTAAGGATTCTTCTGTCATTCCATTTAACAATGAAGCAACTGCAAATTTTATTTTTTTCTGATACTCTTTTGTTATGATCTTAATGATATTCATGATCGTATTCCCGGTGGTCACCTCATCCTCTATAAATACAATCCTGTCAATATCATTTATCACACGGTCTATATCATCTTTTACCAATTTCTGCTCAGTCGCATGGCTGTGCGCTTCCGAAAAAAATAAATATCTGGCATCCGGTATTACTTCCCGTGTTGTCTGGATATACTTTGTTCCCAATGTGATCGCAGCCTGTGCACCGATTGCTGTCGCGGTTTCTGCAAAACCGATCAAAAGCAGCCTCTCACCTTCATATTTTCCCTGAAACTTCTCTGCAAGACTTTTAAATAAATTCAGTGCTTTCGAAGGTTCTACCGGAACATGTTTTCCCTGCAGTGGATCTACTACCAGATAACTTCTTTTGGTATTGTTTTCCCGTTTTGCTATTCTCACTAAATCTTTTTGCTGATAGTTCATATGTTTTTGATTTTCCTGACGTTCGTTAATTTTTTACGATCTGTTTTCCAAAGGTTTGGAGATATTCCTGGGCAGTCTGTAATGATATATTTAGTTTTTTCTGCAACCGCTCTAAAATAGCGTCTTCTGGCAACCCTAGATCACAACATGTATCTACAATTCCTTCCGCTCTGCCACGCATTTCTCCTCTTGCCTCTCCTCTTGCTTCTCCTCTTGCTACATCCTGCTCTATTTCATCTTTCATTAATTCCCGTAATGCTTCGCACATACCATTCGCCCTCCTTACCTTCTGATATATTTCATAGTTTGCACTGACGCTTGCCAGTAATACTGCGTCTATATTATTCCGCTCCCGCGGTGTCTTCATATTTTCTGTCTGTTCTAAAAACTTCCTGATATCCTCTATATCGGCATTTGCAGATAAGATTCTTAGGCTGCTGTGCATAGTCCGGTTCAACCTGCTGATCACCACAATCTGCACCGGGAATAAAATGTTCCCGCTCACGTAATAAATACCTGGATATTTTTCTTCCAGTACATATCCTTTTCGTTCTAATTCAAAAAACAGTTCTCTTGGATATGCTTCACGGAACAATGACACGGTCAGTTCGTCCGCCGGGATTTCATCGATTGTTTTCCCATATCCTTTATAAAGGCAGGCATATCCAAGTGTTTTGTAAAAGGTGTCTATCGACAGTTCATCTCCCGGTCCTTTGTATTCTAACACATTGTACTTTCGCATGATATGACCGATTTCATTTTTCATCACTTTGTCTGCATTTTCTTCTTTTATGATCAGAAGATCGATACGGATCGGTTCCTTACTCAAATGGTACTCCGATATTAAATCCAGTTCCTCGATGTTTTCTTTTAGTTCGAGTTCCGCTGCTGCATAAAACGCAGGATGCCACTGGATCTTTTTGGCTTTGTCTGATGACGATTTCTTTGTCTTTTGCGCGATAATCGTTTCCTCCCTTTTGTTCGGGAGAGTCGCGTGATATTTTCGAATTCTCCCTGCTTTTTCTTTTATTTGCTGGTATTTTAAAAGCATTGAAAATTCTGATATCCGACGTTGTGGCTCGTGTGTTGATAAGCAGCCTTAACGTGGTTTTGATTTGTTTTGAAACGGCTTATGTTGTGAGATAATTTCTCACAGTTTGCCTAATAGATTTTGTTAGAATGTAATGCTTTATTTTTATACATATTCGTGGAAAAACACTATTTTACAACATATCTATAAAATATGATCGTTTTCCCGAAAATGTGTACGTTTAACTTATATCATCTGCTTTCCGAAAGTCTTTAGGTATTCCTGCGCAGTCTTTAGTGATATGTTCAATTTTTTCTGCAAGCGCTCCAAAATTGCGTCTTCCTTCAATCCAAGATCATAGCATGTGTCAATAATTCCACGCGCTTCTCCTCTCGCTTCTCCTCTCGCTACATCCTGCTCTATTTCATCTTTCATTAATTCCCGTAATGCTTCGCACATACCATTCGCCCTCCTTACCTTCTGATATATTTCATAGTTTGCACTGACGCTTGCCAGTAATACTGCGTCTATATTATTCCGCTCCCGCGGTGTCTTCATATTTTCTGTCTGTTCTAAAAACTTCCTGATATCCTCTATATCGGCATTTGCAGATAAGATTCTTAGGCTGCTGTGCATAGTCCGGTTCAACCTGCTGATCACCACAATCTGCACCGGGAATAAAATGTTCCCGCTCACGTAATAAATACCTGGATATTTTTCTTCCAGTACATATCCTTTTCGTTCTAATTCAAAAAACAGTTCTCTTGGATATGCTTCACGGAACAATGACACGGTCAGTTCGTCCGCCGGGATTTCATCGATTGTTTTCCCATATCCTTTATAAAGGCAGGCATATCCAAGTGTTTTGTAAAAGGTGTCTATCGACAGTTCATCTCCCGGTCCTTTGTATTCTAACACATTGTACTTTCGCATGATATGACCGATTTCATTTTTCATCACTTTGTCTGCATTTTCTTCTTTTATGATCAGAAGATCGATACGGATCGGTTCCTTACTCAAATGGTACTCCGATATTAAATCCAGTTCCTCGATGTTTTCTTTTAGTTCGAGTTCCGCTGCTGCATAAAACGCAGGATGCCACTGGATCTTTTTGGCTTTGTCTGATGACGATTTCTTTGTCTTTTGCGCGATAATCGTTTCCTCCCTTTTATTCGGGAGAATCGCCTGATATTTTCGAATTCTCCCTGCTTTTACTTTTGTTTGCTGGTAATTTAAAAGCATTGAAAATTCTGATATCCGACGTTGTGACTCGTATGTTGATAAGCAGCCTTAACGTGGTTTTGATTTGTTTTGAAACGGCTTATGCTGTGAGATAATTTCTTACAGTCTGCCTTGTAGATTTTGCTAGAATGTAATGCTTTGGATGAATGATAACATAAGTTTATACATATGTCATTATAATTTTATATTTCCTGTTATCTTTATGAATTTTCACTAGTTCCTTTTTCTACTCTTTCCTCTTCTCCCGCAGCTCTAACACCAGCTCATACACCTCCGGTCTGTGCTCTTTTAAATGCTCATCCAGAAGATGCCTGCGCTCCTTAAAACGCTCTGCCAGCTCCGGATGTTCTTTTGCGACACGGTCATGCACTTCTTTCCGGTGCGCCTCCAGTTTGCCCGCTAATGTCATCTCATCCTTGCCGGAAATATTGACGATTTCCTTTAAGTGCTCCTCTAAATGTTCCAGCCATTCATCCTCATCAAGTGCCTCCATGTGTGCCCAGCGGCCATGAAACAGATTTTCGACATCCCCAGTCTTTTTTAACTGCTCAATCTGCAGCACAATCTGTCTTTCGATTTCTTCTTCCGTTTCCGAACCAAACGCCCAGACAAATTCCTGCACACGGTTATCCGCACGTTTTCTCGATGCGCTGCGCTCCTCATTATCCACGCCGCCCTCAAGAGGATACGGTCTGTTGATTCCCATATCTTTTAACGCGATATGTATGGTTCTCCGCACACAGCCTTCCTCGATGAGATAGCCAAGACCTAATTTTCGAAGCTGCTCATTCACGTCTGCGATGTGCTCTGTCATATAGAAACGGATTCCTTTTTCCTTCAAAGATTTGTACAGGATCTCCAGACGGTCTGCCGCTGTGATATCCAGACTTCCGATTCCTCCGGCATCCAGAACGACTGCTTTCGTGTCATCTTTGATATGCTCCTCGATATCCTTTTGCAGCACCCCGATATTGGCAAAAAACAAATTGCTGCTGAAACGGTAAATCAAAACTCCCTCCACCGCATGGATCTGGCTGCCTTCCCGCAGATCTCTAAAATGCTGATGCCCCGGCTGGATTCCCAGAAAACATCTTGCCGGTTTTGAAGTACGGATGATCATTTCCGTAAAAGAAAGGATAATTCCGATCAGAACGCCGTTAATCGTGCCAAGCATCAATACACCAAAAAAGGCTCCTATAAAAATGAAACACTCCGTCCGGCTGACTTTCCACAATCTGACCGCAAGTTCAAACTCCGTTGCCCCAAGCAGTGCCGAGATCACGATCGCCGTCAGCACCGGGATCGGCAGATACCCGATAAAACCGGTTCCACAGAGGAGAAGAATGATCATTGATAGCCCAGCCACAATACCGGTAAGCTGTGTCTTTGCCTGATACTGTTCGCCCATTGCACTGCGCGATACTGAACCGTTGATCGGACAGCAGCCGGTAAATGCCGCCACAAAGTTGCCCATGGAAAATGCAAAAATTTCCTGATTATCATCGATCTTGTAACCATTTTTCTGTGCAAAACTATTCTCAGCCAGCAAAGTTTCCGCCATAATGACAACAGCGACTGACAGACTGGTGATGATCGCATCCTTTGGTGCGATTGCAGAAAAATCCGGTATGCTCCATTCTGGCATGTCAGGTTCTACTGCTGCAAGTGTCTGCACCCCCCACTCCCTGACCGGCAGAAAGCGTGTCATAAGTGCGCCTGCTGCCATCAGTGCAACTGCCATCGGAAACTTTGGCATCACTTTTTTTGATACCAGAAGAATAAAAAGCGCGGTAAGCCCGATCACAAGGGAGGGCAGATTGATCGTTTTTAAAGTTTCTGCAATGTGCTCTGCCAGTTCAAAAAGTTCCCCGACTCCTGCCGTTCCGCCCATCAGTTTTGGCACCTGCATCAGTATGATCGTCGTGCAGATTCCGGTGATAAATCCCCCCATAACCGGTGCGGAGATAAAATTGACCAGTTTTCCTGCCTTCATAAAATAAAACGCCAGCAGCCACAATGCTACAAAAAAAGTCAGCACCGGAACTGCCGCCATGGCTTCTTTTGTGCCACTTTCGATTCCAAGTCCGACGATGGCAGATCCGACCAGCGCAGCCGGAGCTGCATCCACACCAAAAATAAACTGTGGTGACGTGGAAAACAATCCGAATAGAATGATCGGGAACACCGAGCCATACAGTCCGTAAACTGCCGGAAGCCCTGCGATCTGCGCATATCCCATGGAAATCGGAATGGAAACTGCCATGATAATAATTCCCGCTAAAATATCTTTCGGAAGATTTTTCTTATTATAATGTTTTAATGTCTGGAATGGCTGCACTCTCATGTTTCAATCACACTTCTCTCTTTTTATTCAAACCTGACATGTTCCAGTTTTTTTCTTCCTTACTGTATCACAAATTTTTTAAAATCAAAAGATATTCCCTTGTAAAATCTTCCTATGAATGATACGATATTTTTATGCGCTTTTTCTTACTAATGTGATGAATCGCGAAGGAATTTTTAATGCAGCTGTTTTTATAAAACAATGCAGAAACGGAGGATTAGATTACTATGAGTGAATACAGAATGGGGACAAAATGTGTGCAGGCAGGTTACACACCTGGCAATGGAGAACCGAGACAGGTGCCGATCATCCAGTCGACCACTTTTAAATACAGTACCAGCGAGGATATGGGAAAACTTTTTGACCTGGAAGCCGACGGTTATTTTTACAGCCGCCTTCAGAATCCTACCAACGATATCGTCGCTGCAAAGATTGCAGCTATGGAGGGCGGTTCGGCTGCAATGCTGACTTCTTCCGGACAGGCAGCCAATTTTCTTGCCATGTTCAACATCTGCGAATGCGGCGATCACATCGTTGCTTCCTCCTCTATCTATGGCGGAACCTTCAACCTGCTTGCCGTTACCATGGCAAAGATGGGGATCACGACCACATTTGTTTCCCCGGATGCTTCCGAAGAAGAGTTAAATGCCGCATTTAAGCCAAATACAAAGCTGATGTTCGGCGAAACGATTGCCAACCCTGCACTCACTGTTTTAGATATCGAACTGTTTGCAAAAGTGGCTCATGCACACGGCGTTCCGCTTGTGATGGACAATACGTTCCCTACCCCAGTCAACTGCCGTCCGTTTGAATGGGGTGCTGACATCGTAACCCACTCCACGACCAAATATATGGATGGTCACGGAGCTGCCTTAGGCGGAGCGATTGTGGACAGCGGTAAATTTGACTGGATGGCTCACGCTGATAAATATCCGGGACTGTGTACTCCGGATGAAAGCTATCATGGAATCACCTACGCAGAAAAATTCGGTAAAGAAGGTGCCTTCATTACAAAATGTACTGCACAGCTGATGCGTGACTTTGGCTGCATGCAGTCCCCACAGAGTGCCTTTATTTTAAATCTCGGTCTGGAGTCCCTGCATGTCCGTATGCCAAAACATGTAGAAAACGGTCAGGCTGTTGCTGAATTTTTAGAGCAGCACCCAAAGATTGCCTATGTCAACTATCCGGGACTTCCTTCCAATAAATATTATGAACGTGCAAAAAAATATCTGCCAAACGGCGGCTGTGGCGTTGTTTCCTTCGGTTTAAAAGGCGGACGTGCCGCTGCATCCACATTTATGCAGAATCTGAAACTTGGAGCGATCGAGACACATGTGGCTGACGCAAGAACCTGCTGTCTGAATCCGGCAACCTCCACACATCGCCAGATGACTGACGAGCAGTTGAAAGAAGCCGGCGTTCCGGCTGAACTTGTCCGTATCAGCCTTGGACTCGAGGATAAAGAGGATCTGATCGCAGATATTTCCCAGGCACTCGATGCAATTGCAGAATAAGTTAAAATTTACTGCTTTTTATTGAAATACATAAGAATCGTATACTGACAAAAAGGATGCATCCTGTAAACTAGGAAGCATCCTTTTTGTTGTACATCTCTTCAAGTAATAGTTTCTTTAACTGTTCTTCACCAACCGGTTTGGAATAATAATATCCCTGAAACCAGGTTGCCCCGAAACTCCTCAGATAATCCTGCAGGGATTTATCTTCCACGCCCTCGATACAGCTTTTCATGTTTGTTGATCTCGCAAAATTGACTATATTCTTTACCAGCATCTGCTGTTTTTCATTATTCAGAATTCCTTTGATAAAGCTCATATCGATCTTGATCTCATTCATCGGCACACCTAAGACGATACTTGAAGACGCATTTCCCGTTCCGTAATCATCCATCGCAAAATGGATCCCATACTGCCGGAGAAAACATACTTCTTCATTGATCACATCAATCGGAAGCTGCCTGCAGCGTTCTGTGATTTCTAAACAAAGATGGTTTGGCGGATAATCATTTTCTTTTAACAGCGAAAGTACAACATCCCGAAATGATTTTTGTTCTAACTGTTTTGCAGACACATTTACATTGATAAAAAAATCCGGATTAATTTTTATAAACTCTGCACTGTTTTTCAATGCCTCTGCCAGCACATAATTTCCAAGATCATACATGCATGGATTATCCTCAATCCAGTCGATAAACAGCCCCGGAGGAACTGCCCCGTAAGGTTCCTTTTTCCATCTTACCAGTGCCTCCGCCCCTGCGATTTTTCCACCTTCCGATGTCACGATTGGCTGATATTCCACATAAAAGCCGTCACAACCGCCCAGCACCGACTGATGGATGATTTTCATAAAATCCAGATTTACACCACCATTTGTCTTTACGATATCATTAAAGAACACAAGTTTATGATTTCTGGCGGAACGCGCTTTCTCTAATGTGTATTCTAATTTACTCTGCACTGTCATGGTCTCTCCGCTATAATTTTCTAACATCAGACCTGCAGCATAGAGCTTCAACTCAAAATGACGTCCGTTTAACGTGATATTTTCCTCAAGATTTTTCCTTACTTCCTCCAGGAAAATTCCTGCGTCCACCCGATCCGCATCCCTTAAAATAAATGCACAATTGGAGTTATTCATATGATAAACCGCTTTATTTTCATCCATCATATAGATAAAATGGTGTGCGATCTCCCGCTGCAGACGGTCTGTATAATTCGCCCCATATAAAATATTGATGTCTGCCATGTGATCGATCTCAACCTCCAAAACAGCCACCTTTCTGCCAGTTCTGATATATCCTTCCACATCTTTCTCAAACTTCTTCTGTCCATACAGATCTGTCAGCGCATCAATCTCAGGGATCACATTCTGATTGACCAGAATATGCAACAGATATTCGTTTCCATCTTCTTTTACCACACTCATGAAAAATCCAAACATATCACAATGATCTTTATTTTTCAAACGGATATAAAGCTCATCCGAAAGTTTCTGTCCCAGAAGGCGTTTCTCCATTGCCTGTAAATATTCCGGCCTGTCATCCGGATGCACATGATCCAGTAATATCTGATAAAAATCTTTTACATATCCCGCCTGCATCTCAAAAAAAGCCGCCGTCTTTTCCGGAATCATAGTAACATGACTGTTCCTATTCGTAATTAACAGATATGCATCTGACAAAAGATCATTCACCCGATTTATGATGTCTGAAAAGAAACGTTCTTTTCCATTCCAAAACTCCTGTTCTCCCATAGTACTCCCCATTTCTGATCACATCTGCATCAGCTGATCTGTTGCTTCTTTCACATATAATAAGGCATTGTCACGGTTTGAGGCAATCTCCTCTTCCGTAAGTTTTCTTTTTATCTTCGCCGGATTTCCAAATGCAAGGCTGCCATCCGGGATCTCCATATTCTGTGTCACAAGCGCCCCGGCCCCAATGATACAGTTATTGCCGATCACCGCTCCATTTAAAATAATTGCTCCCATTCCAATCAATGTATTATTTCCAACCGTACATCCGTGCACGATTGCACTATGCCCGATCGTCACATCATCCCCAATGGTAAGCGCATGCCCGGCTCCAACATGAAGAACTGCATTATCCTGTACATTCGTCCTGCTTCCGATCGTGATCTTTTCCGTATCGCCCCGGACCGTCGCATGATACCATATTCCTGAATCTTCGCCGATCGTGACATCACCTTTTACGATCGCACCTTCTGCTAAATAATATGCCATGATATACCAACACTTTCTGCCTGATTTTACATCAGGCCTGCATTCTTTTATCAGTCTTTCCCGTTTATCTGGCCAATATATGCGGAAACAACTGCTGCCACGCCGTCAATGCCAAGTTTACACTCATCTAAACACAGATCATAATTGTCCGCCAATCCCCAGGTTTCCCCGGAATAATAATTATGATACTGCTTTCTCCGGCGGTCTGTGTCATCCACGATCATTTTGGCTTTTAATTCGGATACCTGATGTTTCTTTGCAATTTTGGAGATTCTTGTTTTCTTGTCCCCACACAGGAAGATGCGTACAGCATCCGGATGTTCTTTATATGCATAATCCGATGCACGGCCGATTACGATACACGGCTGATCCTCAAACAGTGCTGACAATGCTTTTTTCGGTGTCTCACGCACCTTTAAATTCATATCGTCCGCAACCATACTCATCATATCATCCACCTGGCGTTCCCCAAAATAAAATGGATATTTGTCATACACTTTTTTCTCTTTTGCAAGCTCTATCAGTTCTTTTTTGGAATAACACGGGATGCCATAAATCTCTGACAATTTTCTTCCTACTTCGTCCCCTTCACATCCACATTGTCTGGCAATTGTTATAATCATAATAATCCTCCATTCCTGCACGTCCCTTTATAAAAACAACATTCTTATTTTTATAAAAAGTGCTCTGACCATTCCTTTTCTTTAAAGCCGGTAATTACCGTACTTCCATCTACGATCAATGGACGTTTTACCAGCATTCCGTTTGTCGCAAGCAGCTTTAACTGCTCGTCCCCGCTCATTTCAGGAAGCCTGTCCTTAAGCTTCATTTCTTTATATAAAAGTCCACTGGTGTTAAAAAATTTCTTTAATGGCAGACCGCTCTTTTCATGCCATTCTTTCAATTCCTCGTAGGACGGATTCTGCTCTACGATGTGACGATCCGTATATGTAATCTCATGTTCATCCAGCCATTTTTTCGCTTTCTGACAGGTGGAACATTTGGGATATTCTATAAAAAGCATTGGATGTCCTCCTTTTGGTATGGTACGTTGTTGTTAATTGATATTGTAGCACAAATTGGATGGGAGTGGGTACACAAATCCTTTTTCAGATGGTGGCATTTTTTATCGTAACGGGGAACCGTGACAGCTTGCTTTCTCTCGCCTCTATTGTGATAAAATCAAAGTCGGATTTTTCAACAATGTGGCAATAACCGGGGTATATTTAGATACTCCATAGTCTTCAACAATACTGGTTATTCTAGCCCCTGCATCCTTTGATGAAGCCCCGCATAAGAAAATCCTTTCATTAGCAGTTCCATAATCTAATACGATAAAACGATCATGGAATATACCACCTGTCTTTTTCATTGATATTTTTACAGATGGATATTCCTTGCAAAAATCCGTAAATTCTATATTATGAAGTTTATTATTCCCAACATTATCGCTGAATAAAGTAATATTTACTCCTGTAGGAGAATTTTTAAGATGTACCAGCGTTCTTAATCCAATATAATTGTCTACGACATATATTGACGACTTTGCCTGCTTATAAATGGACTCATATACCTCATCTGCACTACTAAATTTTGCATTAAACATAAGCCACTTTTCATCATCATCTGAAACAAAGCTGTTCATCATATCAGCCAACTCAGATTTTGTCACAACATCCTTCAAGCCTTCTGCAACATCTGAAATCTGCTTTTCAAGAGATATCATATCTGAGTTGATTTTGTTAATTTCTATTCTGTTGTTGGCAGTCTCCATGCTTAACTGAAGTATTTCCCGCTGACCTATTAAATCACGATTTTCTAATATGTAATCTTTCATTTTCTTAAAGGTTCTTATTAATGCCTTGCTCTGCTTAACTGCCAACGGTCCTTTCAAGACAATCATCAACATATATAATCCTTGCTCTGTAAATACATGAGGATTATATCTACTCTTACTGTTAAGATTTGCGGTCAAAAAATTTGACCGCAAATCTTCTACCTCATCATCCGTTAATTCGAACATAAAATCTTCATCAAATTTCTCAATATTATTTTTTACCTGTTGGTTGAATGCTTTTGTGGTATAACCATATATTTCAGAAAGATCTGAGTCTAAGATTACTCTTTGTCCTCTGATTTCATAAATTCTTTCTTTCATATACTCTTTCATAACACATAGAGGATGCAACAGCAGAACCTATTCCCGTCAGATAAAAAGCTATTTTCTCTCCCTTGTAATCCAGACAATAGATTGAAATGTTTCCATTACAAGCGCCAATTTCACCTATAATTTCACATTTATAATGTGATACTAAATATGTATGTATCTCCTTAGAAAAGATAATCATACATTTGTCTGTAATATGCTTTCCGGCTCCATAAATAACATTTAAATCAATTAATGCCTCTGTCTCTTTGTCAAAAAAATCACTCTGTAGCATAATATCGCTCACTCTTTCTCTTCAATTATTGTAACTACTTTATTCGGATAAAAAAGACCACCTACCTGCAAAGATAAGTGGTCAGCATATACTATATTCTAATTATTGAACCATTTTCTCATCTTAGCAATTCAAATATTTACATACGCAATTAAGACCATACACGTTCATAATGTGCATAGCATAAATTTCAGTATATGAATATCCGACTGCAAATCTATTCATGAGAAAACTCCTTTCAAAAATTATTATGTTAAGATTACTCTTGTTTGTAACGCTTTATATAGATTTTTTATGTAGATTAGTGCCGATTTCCAACAATAAAAATCCCATAACCACAATAGATTTTTTTTAAGAAAAGTTTCCTATACTTTAAGTGATAAAGATAATAACAAAAAAGGCCGTCCATGATTCTCCCAACAGAAACTCACAGACGGCACGAAAAATAAGCCCTGCTGTAAGAAACTGTTTTTTATTTTCTTACAGCAAAGCCAGCGATATTCACCCAAAGCAACCGGCATACTAATATGTATTTTCCCGGCATTATAAGGCAATGCAAAAAGTCAAACCAGCACAGTAGAATAGATTTGAGGTGAACAACTATGCCGGAAGATAAATTTATTTTTCTAGGGAAACGAATACGTTCCGCAAGAAAAGAATGTCAATTAACTCAACAGGAACTTGCTGATCAGTCTGGACTGGCGGTAAAAACCATTCAGGATATAGAAAAAGGAAGAAAAAATCCCACTTACGAAACCCTATGTCTTTTAGTTGATCGACTCGGTATTTCCGGAAATACTATATTTCCTTCTAAAGCTCCTGTTGATGAAGAAGCTCTCCAATACTTCTTAGGTAAATTTTATGCCTGTAACAAGCAAAATCAAAAATTGCTCATAAACTCCTTAAATTTTCTTGTAGAACAACTTTTAGAAATACAAAACAATTCTGATTTTGATAATTCTCCGTAAGCCGGCAGACCAGAGGGCTTTGGTCTGTCGGACATTATTCCCGTATTTCACTACACATTTAATCTAATTGCTTTTTGATGTACAATGAATATCTAAAGGAAGAACTGCTTTTCGAGTATAAAGGGAAAAATGGGGGGGGAGAGCAGAGAACGCATAATCCAATATTGCTGCGCTTCCTCCATCTTAAATTTATGTTTATTTAATTTGTTTATTAGTTCTTCAAGGACATTTCGGCTAACTCCCGGGATAAAACTGAGCAACTGTCTTAGCGACATTCCCTCCGCCATTGCCGTCATCATTTCTTCATTAATCGCTCCGCTGTTATCTTCCTGCGCTGCTATAAGCTGTGCATTGTCACCCAACATTTGGGCCATTGTCTTTTGGAAAATTTCTTTTCCATTTGTATCTGCCAAAATTTCCCCTATCGTGGAATTTCTGGTATATACCTTTGGAATGTCCGTTACTGAATTCACAGTTACCCTACTGGAAAGGACGATATCCTGAGCATTTTCTCCAATCTGTATCTCATATGCGCCGCTTTCCACATATCTGACAGGATTTCTTTATTTTCACAGAGATAAGTTCCATTCAGTTTATTGTAGGAATTCATAATCGTCCATGGTTTCTCTTTCTTTACCATCCTCTAAAAGGACGCCAGATAGATTTCTCTCATGGTGCGCTCACCCATCTCAGAAAAGCTGGTCATCCTGTGATACTCCTGGTTGTTTGCCATAAAGCGCTTCGGGCTGGTCCCCACATGTTTGCTCTGCACACCATGTACCAGAACTCCTGCCATCTCTGTGGATACATAAGGATCTTCAGAATAGTATTCAAAATTCCGTCCGCAGAGCGGTGAACGTTTGATATTCATCGCAGAACCAAGGATGGTACTTACATGTTCCGCCTGACACTCTTCCCCCAGTGTCTCTCCCAGTTTCCTTACCAGATCACGATTGAAACTTGAAGCCGTCGCACAGCCTGCCGGAAAACATACCGCTTTGATACTGTTATTGATCCCGAGATGATCCGATGCATCGTCCTGTTTTCTCAGACCGTGAGGACCATCGCATACCATTTCCGATGGAATACCCAGGCGCTCCACGCCTTTCGTGTGCCAGAAATCCAGTCCTGAGCACAGACTTGCTTTCTCTTCTAAGGTCATCTGTGAGATCAGTTCTTTGATATTTTTTCTTCCCTTAAATCCTATTCCTTTCTGCCTGTGAAGCCCTAATACTTAAATAGTTCCATCTTCACACATTCCGGCATATCATATAGCATAGTCACAATCTTTTCATCGCCGTTCTGTCTCTGCCTGCATCTCCATTGTCCGTCACTGTATGTTCCTGCTTCTTTTCTGATGAAATCCACCTTTCTGTGATCACCCGGTTTTGTATGCACACATACATTGCACATCATCCCCACAATCAGGAAATTATTTTCGTCCAACTCGAACACAGCCCCGGCTGCCGTTGGCATTCCAACCTGTTGCGGCAGATACCGGATTTCCATATCGTAAGACTTAAACTTCAGATAACATCCCTGCTCTCCTTCCGCATTTTTCAGAAAGCACTTCAGATGAGTTGTTCCCCTGTACCTAAGATACAGCGACTTAATCTCGCCAAGGAGTCTGTATACCTCTCCCAGAGTCTCCTTTGTCCCGGTCATGTCAAAAGAAAGCGGGTCTATATTCAAAGCCTCCGTCACCTCTTTCGGGATCACATCCGGCTCCTTCTGCCACAGGTCTTCAATCCCGAACGGTGCGTAACACAGGGCATGGCAGTTCAGGTAAGCATACAGAGCGTATGACGCTGTTACAGCGTCTTTTCGCACCTCCGGGATTACAAGGGGATTATCCGGACGGGTATACTTCTCCATGATCTCCGACACATAGGGGACATAGATATCCGGGGCAATAGTAAAGAGGGAAGGCGCCGCCGCTTTCCACACCCAGAGCATATCCTCCACCGGGCCTCCCGACGGATAAGAACCAGCATACCAGGGGAACTGTTTCAGCCACACATTGGCGTAGCAGGGCAGAGGATACTCTTTTTTTCCGACTGATGCAATCCTCTCCAGAGCGGAGGCAAAAAACCATGCGGAAAAAATCTCCCCTGCGTCTTCTCCGAATACGACAGTCCAGTCTGCCTTTTCAGGCCATCCTGTTTCCCTGGCACGGATTTTTCCTGATTTTACAGCTGCATCCATCAGTTTATCCGGCACATTTCCTGTAAACGCCTCCTCTGCCTGACGGCAGTAATCACGCTCTGTTCCAAGCAGTCCCACTTCATTTTCTACCTGGACCATGATGACCGATGAGTTTTTATCAACCTCCCGCAGATGTCCCATCAGACGGGAAAATGCAGCGGCATCTCTCTCCACCGCCTCCCAGCACAGAGGAGAAATCGTATTTAACCTTTCTCCACCATACATTTCCGCACGGAAAAATGTTTCACTGTCCTGCTTCATCCATGCCGGCACATAAGCCGACTCTGCATTCTTCCATAGACCGAACCAGAGCAGGATCAGCTTTTTCTTAAATCTGACAGCCTGCTCAAGAAGTGAATCCACAAGCGAAAAATCATAGCTGCCTTCTTCCGGCTCCAGCGTCTCCCAGTACACCGGTACAATCAGTGTATTCAGATGACTCTGATCCATCTTCATCCATATCTCTGCCTCCATCCTGTCCGGGGGCATAGGCGGCTGAGTTGTGCACCTCCCCTGCAAACGCCCAAAAAGGCTGCCCGTCCACATACAGAGTCGGGATTCCTCTTTCTATTTTTACTTCTGTAATTTTATTCATCTTGAATCCTTCCTTTTGAATTTTCTTCGACAATATCTTTTTTACTATCGTTTCTAAACAGCAGTCCTATAAGCGAAGATGTAAAAACTAATGTTCCATAAAATGGTATTCGCAAAAGACAATTCTGGCCAAAACTCAAGTCAGAAGATATATATGTAACCAAAAAGTTTCCAAGAATAACCACTATAACAACAAATATGACGGCAAAAATACTTACAATTAGTTTTTCCCTTTTATATTTTTTCATCTGGCAGTCCCCTTAAAAAAGCAGCTTTCTCCGAGTAATCAGAAGCCGTATCCCGCTCACCAGAGCAGACACTCCCACAGCAATCGCAAGGGCTCCGGCCACAACATTCATGACGCCTGAATTTTCAACTGTTTTGTAGATTTTTCTCCCATACTTCTATTTCTCCTTTCCATGAATCCTGCGGATCATGCACAGAAGATGTCCTGCCGCTGTTTCCATTTCTTCTCTGGTCACTCTTCCTTCTTCATATCCTTTCAGGATCTGACGAATCACCGGCGGTCCGCCCGGCATGACGATATCATTTCCCGCAGCCACGGCGTCTGCTCCGTCTACCACAATATCCATATCGCCCCAGTCTGTCACCACAGCGCCGTCAAATCCCCATTCTTCCCGAAGGATACGGGTGCACAGATCCTTACTGCCCCCGGCGAAAACGCCGTTTATCTTGTTAAAAGACGTCATAATGCAGGCAATATGTGCTTCTCTCACCAGCATTTCAAAAGGCTTCAGGTATAGTTCCTTGGCCGAGCGCTCTGTCAGTATAGAGTCAACAGCGTCTACCTTTTTCCCTGCATTTCCGCGCCGGAATGTCTCCTGCTCATTTGCCGCGAAGTGTTTCGGGCACACGATAACCGGCCGGCCATTCTGTACGCCTTTTGTGATCTCGCAGGCACAGACTCCTGTCAGGTACGGATCTTCAGAAAAATATTCAAAATTTCTGCCGCACAGCGGATTTCTGTGGAGATTCACAGCAGGAGCAAGCCAGACATTCACCTGCTGATCTTCACATTCTTTCCCTACTGCATCTCCAAACATCTGCCACAGTTTCCTGTCGAACGAGCAGGCTATGAGCATTTCCGTCGGCCAGGCAATACCGCCGATCCCGGCCGGGCCGTCTTTATAGAAAATGGACTTGATCCCTTTTTCCTCAATTGCCGGAGAAACATATCCCGGATATCCTGTCGGGTGGTTGTTTGTTGTAATCGGTTTTCCTTCACCATCGAAAATCGCAGACGGGTCACTGCGGTCCCCCACAGCCGCAAAGGGAGTGCCCGGCCCATAGCCCACACAGAGAGAAGCGAGTTCTTCGATGGAGAGCTCCGGCAGATTTTGCTGCGTTTCTTTTTCAGCCTGTCTGCTCTCCCCTCCTGCAAGAATATCCTCTTCCGTTACAGAAATTACCGCCATCCCGGTCACGCCTCCATCAGGTTTCTTCTCACATCTGTCTTCCAGATGGCACCCTGCGTAGTCTTTCTGTGTCAGGAACGAAAGCTTATCTCTGTTGCATTCTAAGATTATCATACGGTTCGCGCACTGTTCTGTAAGGACTGTATCCCCTAGGCGTACCATTCCCACCAGGGAGGTGTCTCTTGATGAATTTCCCATCTTCAGGAGATAATCGCCCGACTCTATGACCCACGCAGCTCTTCCTTCGTCATAAACCGCCAGTTCTCTCCATGGAATCCAGATCTTAACCTTCTCTTTTTCTCCCGGAGCAAGGTCCGCGGTTTTCTCAAATCCCTTCAATTCCTGATAAGGACGTTCCACACCCTCTGCCGGGTTTACCTTGGACAGATAAACCTGGATTACCTCTTTCCCTGATATTTCCCCAATATTTTTCACATTGGCTGTCACCATAATACCGCCGTTTTGCTTCTCGGCCGAGGCATCGCTGATTGCAAATTCAGTGTAAGAAAGCCCATAACCAAAGGGGTAAAGCACCGGTTTCCCGAATGTATCAAAATATCGGTAACCGGTATAGATATCCTCCCAGTACACACTCACCGGGCTTTTAGAAAAACCTGTACTTCCGTTTTCTTCTGAGGAAAGGCCGTAGCTCTCATAGTCAAGAACATTCTCCAGATGCTCCTTATCCCATGAGAAATGGTCTGCCGACGGGTAATCTTCATAATGTTCCGCTATGGTCACCGCCAGTTTCCCGGAGGGATTGGTCTCCCCCGTTAAAATGCCAGCTAGCGCAGAAGCCCCTTCTTCCCCTGGGATTCCAATAAACAGAAGGCTTTTTATATTTGCATACTTTCTCACCCAGGACAGATCGATCAGCCCGTTAACATTCAAGACTACTACTACATTTGTAAAATGACTGCAGACTTCCTTCAGCAGACTTTCTTCTGAATTAGTCAGGTAATAATCCTCTGAAAGGTGACGGTCACACTCCTCACCGCCAGAATTTCTGCCAATTACAATAAGTGCTGTGTCAGTTTTTTCTGCCGCCTGGTCAATAAGTGTGCCGGGCACTTCGTACTCATCAAGCGGAGCGCGGTATTTGCCGAATATTTCATACATAATTCCACTGTTTACCATCTCACTGACTTTAGTCCAGTCAAACTCATCCTCTTCCGTGACCCGTTCCTCATTTATCTTATATTCATAAAAGCCCTTTAAAAGTGGCTCAGGTCTGATTCCGCAATTTTCACATTCTTCCAGAATCGTGCCGCATCCGGCCACATTTGCACCGCCGGATCCGTTTCCGGAATATAAAGTGCCAATCTGCGTCCTCCCGAAAAACGCGATCTCTTTCTTTTCTTTTAAAGGAAGCATATGATCTTCGTTTTTCAACAATACAATGGATTCTTCTGCAATCCTTCTGGCAAGTAACTTCCTATCCATCTGTTTTCCTCCTGTCCTGCCGGATATCTTACCCGACCCGCTGTAAGTGTATGCCTAAGCTATACTTTGTCTTTCTGTACTTTCGCATAAAATGCTCTTTTTGCGCCGTCTATCCATCTATCCTCTGTGATCCGGTATGTTCCTTTTAACCGTATATCCTCAGAAGAACTTCCAATTTCTACATCTATCTCTCCTTTTTCCACCTTCCAGCGCATCTGCCTGTCAAGAAATGCTGACTGATCCGCCTGTACTGTAAATGTTACCCGTACTTTCTCTCCCGGTTCCATATGGATTCGCTTAAATCCGGCAAGCTCTTTCACCGGGCGTGTCATACTTGCAAATCTATCCCTGAGATAAAGTTGTACCACTTCATCCCCGGCACAGTTTCCCGCATTCTTTACCACACAGCTGATCTGTACCGATTCTTCTGCTCCAATCTCTGCCGTCGATATATGAATGTCTGAATACTCAAACTGTGTATAAGACAATCCATGTCCAAAGCAATATCTCGGTGTATGGGGAACATCCACATAATTGACGAATCCGATACTCTCCTGCTGATGCCATGCGGAACCGTTTGGGTGATTATAGTAGATTGGAATCTGTCCGGCGTGATATGCCACGGATACTGGCAGTTTGCCGCCCGGATTATATGCTCCCAGCAGGACATCTGCCACAGCCTGCGCTCCCGTTTCCGCCGGGCTCCAGGCTTCTATGACGGCATCCAGATATTGGTCTGCCGTGTCACTGGAGATCGGCCTGCCATCAAAATGGATGCCGATTAAGGGCTTTCCATACACCGATGCTGCTTTAATAAATGCGTCCTGACATTCCGGCAAATTGATGTCGGCAGCGTTCACACCTTCTCCCATGGTCGCCATAGAGCATGTACCGTGCTTTCCTCCCAGAGTGAGGATCACAACATCAGCTTCCCTGACTGCCTGCAGTGCCTCCTCAAATCTGCTCTGATCCTTTCCGGCAACCGGGTATCCATACACATACAGAATCTCCGTATCTGTCATACGCTCCTTTAGTTCTTCTAACAGGCTTCTGCATCCCGGCTTCTGTAAGCGCAGGATGTCGTTAAAGAGTTCTGCTTCATCTGACTGGATCTTTGTACCCGGGACATAATTCACCGGTTCGCCGTCTGGCAGCATTGCCCCGCCGATCTGTCCGGACTCCGGGCTGCCCTCTACCCCTGCGATAGAACTTGCGGCCGCGTAGACCGACTCCATCATGCACAGATGAGTATATCCGCCGAAGAACTTACGGGCACAGTCTGCATGAGGCCCGATCAGGGCCAGCTTCTTGATCTTGCCTGACAAAGGAAGTACCCCGTTGTTTTTCAAAAGCACCATGGATTCCCTTGCCGACCGAAGGGACAGCTCCGCCCCCTCTTTCTCTTCAAAAATCTTTTTGCAGGACTCACCGTCCATTGCGAAAGGTTGTTCAAACAGGCCCATGCGGAATTTCGCTTCCAACACCCTCAGAACTGTCCGGTTCAGCAATTCTGTATCCGCCTGTCCGCTTCGGAACATTTCTTTGAGTTTTTCGCCATAACCGATCGCTTTCGGCATCTCCATGTCCATCCCTGCTTCCATGGCAAGAAATCCTGTTTCTCCAATAGTCTCTCCGATCCGCTGGACTTCGTGGGCATTGCTGATGCCGCCGTAATCACTGATACACAGTCCGTCAAATCCTATTCTCTCCCGAAGAAGTTCTGTCAGTAATCTGTGGGAAACCGAGGCCGGTTCTCCGTCAATGGAATTATAGCATGGCATTGACTCCTTTGATGATTACATCACACAAATTGAAATACCGATTAAAACTTAATATTAGTCAGTATAATTCTGTATATGACATCCCTCAAAAATCGACAGCCTAATGGTATCAATAATTCTTATAGCAGTGTTTCTATAATATATTAAAAGCCTCTTTGTCCGCTTAAGAGTTTAATCTTACAAAGAAAATGCTAAATCATAAGCCTCCCAGATTGCTGTTTTCAAATTTCCAACCTTTTTAACATCGCCGACTATATGAATATTCGTTTTCCCCTGTTGTGTTCCACCGTCAACAAGCCTCGTGTCTGGCACATAACCACAGCTCATTATCACGTCATCGCATTCCAACTGTATTGTCTTTTCCGCTGTCTCAATAACAATTCCATTTTCAATGATTTCTAAGAGCTTTGCGTTTTTATAAATAGGAACTTCATAATACCGCAATAAGTCTCTCATACAACTGGAGTTTGCCATGCAGAGTCCCTTGGTCTTTAAAATATCGTCTGCCATTTCCACAATAACCGGTCGTTTTCCTTTCAGCACAAGGTCATAGGCAATCTCGCAGCCCGTCAAACCTCCGCCGATTACAGCGACGTCCTTTCCTACTTTTCTCCCCAGCAGATATTCCGTTGCTTCAATAGCTTTTTCCTGTCCCGGAACATCTAGCTTTCTAGGTTTTGCGCCCGTAGCAATGATAATTTCATCTTCTGTCAGCTCAGCCAGAGTTGTAATTTCACAGTTGTATTCCACTTTAATCGGCAGGCTTTCTATTTCTTGTTGAATCCATCTTATAAATTCTTTATCTTTTTCTTTGAATTCAGGTGCTGCTGCAGCATTAAACACACCACAGAGCCGGTCACTCTTTTCATAAATAGTTACCTCATGACCTCGTATTGCCGCAATTCGGGCTACAGTCATCCCAGCGATACCCCCGCCGATGACCGCAATACTTTTCGTTACAGCTGCTTTTTTCTCAAAATCATATTTCTGCTCACAGAATGTCCTAGGGTTCAACGCACAATGCCCTTGTGTTTTTCCATCCTCTTCATCGATTTCACAGCCAACGCCTTCATAATGATAAATCGGAAGACATGCATTATGACATGCAATGCAAGGAAGAATGTCACTAAATTTCTCCTGTTCCAGTTTTACAATGTATTCCGGATCCGCCAGGAACTGACGTCCGATTCCCATAGCATCCAGTTTTCCTTCTGATATAGATGCTGAAGCTTCATCCGGCTGCATTCTTCCTGCACATACCACAGGAATTTCTACCACTTCTTTTAATCGTGTCACCTCCGCCATGTTACAGTTTAAAGGCATATATACAGGCGGATGCGCCCAGTACCATGAATCGTAAGTCCCATTGTCCGCATTAAGCATATCATATCCTGCATCCTGAAGATATTTTGCGGCTTTCAGCCCTTCCTCAAGATCTCTGCCGGCTTCTGTAAATTTCTCACCATAAACTGCCCCGATACCAAAGCCGATTGTCTTACTGGTTACGGAATACCGAAGGGATACAGGGAATGTGTCACCGCACTGTCGCTTAATCTCCTCTACAACTTCTTTCGCAAACCTGTAGCGGTTATCAAAAGTCCCCCCATACTGATCTGTTCTCCGATTCGTATACTTCGTTGTAAACTGATCCAGCAGATAGCCTTCATGCACGGCATGCACTTCCACACCGTCAAACCCTGTCTCCATACAAAGTTTGGCTGTCTTACCATAGGCATCCACATACTCAAGAATTTCTCCTTCCGTCAGTGGTCTATGTATAATTTCTGGAAGCCAACGATTAGGCAGTTCACTAGGGGCTACAAGAAGATTATCCCAGTCAAACATGGACTTTTGTCCGGTTTCCTTCTCTTTTTCATAAAGTTCCTTTAATGCCAGCGGCATGGTAAATGTTCGTCCCCATCCTGCACCAATCTGCAAAAACACTTTTGCACCGTAACTATGAATTTCTGCTAAAAGCGGCTTTAGTCCTTCGAATATTTCTTTCTGCTCATAAAGCCACTGTTTCCCCACCATACTACGCAGAGTAACCATTCCGGGAATAATTAAACCTACATGATTCTTTGCACGCTCCACATAATAATCATGGATATCCTCACCAATTTTAAAAATAGGTAAGCAGTCTATCATGTTTGTACCTTCCATTGGTTCCAGAACAAAACGGTTTTTAATCATTACCGTTCCAATTTTAAATGGTTCAAATAAAATTTCGTGTTCTTTTTTCATTTTTTGAACATCCTTCCTCAATTATCCTATTGTGCAAGTAAGCAATTCAACTGACCGATCAGCTGTTCCACCTGTTCTCCCGGCATCTGTCCCAGCAGAAATTTCAGCGGCATTTCCCGGATAACTTGCTCTCCCAGCTTCTTGTATTCGTCACTCATACCTTCTGCTGATGCGGCTGCTGCTGCCAATGGAGCCAGCAGTTCCGTAATAACGGGAGCGGTTTTCGTATGATCCAATAATTCTCCGAACGTTGTTGTGAAATCTACGCAAAGGGGCAGTTCTTTCTGTGTTTCAAATATAATATCAGCATGTAATCGGACGTCATCAGAAGCATGGCCGATCAGGATCCGATATGTTCCGGATGGCGCATACCAGTCCCCGAGACGTTCTTCATAATAGGAAAGATCCCTCGCCGAAATTTCCATCGACACCGTTTTTTCCTCTCCTGGCAGGAGATGAACTTTGGCAAATCCTTTCAATTCCTTGACCGGTCTCTCCGATATGCCGCACATGTCAGCCACGTACAGCTGTACGACTTCTTTTCCTTCTGTCTTTCCTGTATTTTTCACCTTGAAGGAGACCGTCAGGATATCCTCATCCGTCATTTGAGCCGATGACAAATTCAAGTCCCCATAAGCAAATTCCGTGTAAGACAGCCCATGTCCGAATGCATACCGCACCGGAACCTTCTTTGTATCATAATAGCGGTACCCGACAAAGATATCCTCACCATATAACACCCGCTTTCCATTTCCTGGGAAATGAAGGTAGCTCGGATTATCTTCCAGCCGGTACGGGAATGTCTCCGCCAGCCTGCCGGACGGATTCGCTTCTCCGTATAACAGCCGGTCACAGGCTTCGCCAACGCCCTGACCTCCGAGATACATTTCAAGGATCGCGCTTACTTTATCAGCCCAGGGCAGTTCTACCGGGCTTCCATTGTGGAGTACAACTACAACATTAGGCTGTACTTTCAACACTTCTTCGATCAGACGGTCCTGGCATTGGGGCAACTTCATAGATGTTCTGTCATACCCTTCCGACTCAAATATCTCAGGCAGACCGGCAAAGATTACCGCAACATCTGCTTCTGCAGCAGTTCGAAGCGCTTTTTCCAGCTCCTGTTCCGTCATCGCGTCATTTTCCATAGAAAATCCTTTTGCATAAGTTACGCTGCGCCCTTTTTCTCCGGCAGCATCCAATGCCGAGACAACCCTGAACGGATTGATATGGCTGGAGCCACCGCCCTGATACCGCGGCTTTTCAGCAAATTCCCCTATATAGGCAACCTTTCTGTCTGTATTCAGCGGAAGTATACCGTTATTTTCCAGCAGAACCACACATTCAGTCTCTATATCCGCTGCTTTTTTATGATCTGTTTCCTTATCAGATATAACTTCCGGGTGATGCTCTTCACCGGCAAATACAACATTCAATATCCGTTCCACCGCTTCATCCAGCACAGCTTCGTCCAGTCTTCCCTCCTGTACTGCTTTCACAATCTGTCTGTCATTGTATCCTCCGGAATAAGGCATCTCCAGATCCAGTCCGGCCTGCAGTCCTTTCACACGGTTATTTACAGCGCCCCAGTCACTAACGACGCAGCCTTTGTATCCCCATTCTTTTCTCAGGATATCTGTCAGAAGATATCTGTTTTCCGAAGCATATTCTCCATTTATTTTGTTGTAGCTACACATGACGGTTCTTGGAGCTGATTCTTTCACCGCTTCCTCAAACGCAGGCAGGTAGATTTCCCTGAGCGCACGTTCTGACACTTCGGAAGATATCGTCATACGGAGTGTTTCCTGGTTATTCAGTGCAAAGTGCTTAATGCTTGTCCCCACGCCCTGACTCTGTACTCCGCGGATATATGCCGATGCCATCCTACCTGCCAGATATGGATCCTCCGACAGATACTCAAAGTTCCGCCCGCATAACGGGCTCCTTTTAATATTCACCGCCGGGCCAAGCAGTATGCTTACATTCTCGGCCTGACACTCCGCTCCCAGCGTCTCTCCCATCCGTTCCATCAGGTCAACATCAAAGCTGGAGGCTGTTGCACAGGCTGCCGGGAAACAAACGGCCTTCACACTTTCATTCAATCCCAGATGATCCGTTTCCCCTTCCTGCTTTCTCAGTCCGTGAGGGCCGTCCACCATCATAACTGACGGAATGTTCAGTCGTTTGATTTCTTTCGTATGCCAGTTATCAGCGCCCGAGCAGAGACTTGCCTTCTCTTCCAGCGTCATTTTTGAAATCAGTTCCTTTATTCTGTCCATCGCAAAAGTTCTCCATTCTTTTCTTAATACTGATTGATCATCTGTGCCTCTGCCTCTTCACGGCTGATCTCACCATTGTTGCATTTTGCCATCAGCTGGACATCATGGTCATTAAGCTTGTAAAGACGAAGTATAAGCAGAGTGCAAATACCCCCGATAATGCTGCCAAGACAGCTGAATGTCCATAATTTATCGGCAAATCCTGCCGCCTGAACAACGCCTTCTCCCTCTCGGAAGCCGATTAAAGTTAACGCAAACACACTGACTGCTGTTGCGATCGCTCCATTTAATTTTGTAAAAAATGTCTGCGCCGCAAACGTTACACCACGCATTTTTAATCCTGTCTTGTACTGTCCATACTCGTAGCAGTCCGGCGTAAACTGATACTGCAGTATAACTGCTATTCCCAGCGGAATTCCTCCTAAGGCATTTAAAATCACATACACCATCATATTCTCATACCCAGCAATGAATCTTACGATTCCCAAAAGTAAAGCGAAAACATATGAAATATAGAAGACTTTAAATTTATCATATTTCTTGCATAATTCTACTGCCATAAACGCACCGATTAAGGTCGGAATAATCACTGCCATTGAAACATATGAAGCAGCTTCTTCACCGCCAAGGCAGTACCGGGCAACGTATAAGCCCCAATTTGCACCAACATTAAGCAGGCTGCTGATGAGCGGAGCCGCAAAGAAAAGCAATAAATATTTGTTCTTCCGCAGACATTCTACCATATCTCGCAATGTATAACTTTCTTCTGCCCCGTCATTCAGGACTCTTTCTTTTTCAATTACTCTCTCCCTTGCGAACAGACAAATCGGAATCATCATAACACATGACAAAAGAGATAACACAATTACTGTTGTTGACCAGCCGCCTAACCGCTGCCGTACCAACGGCAGGACAATTCCTGTAACAATACCTGCAAAAATAGCAAACATTCTTCCTATGCTGTTTAGTGAAACACGTTCCTTCTGGTCTATTGTCATCGTGGTAACAATACCAAAAATCGGTACATCGCAAAGGGTATAGGCTGTATCCCATAACATATAAGCAAGTGTTGCCCATATGATTTTAGCCATCATGGAAATCCCGGTAGGTATTATAAAAAGAAGAATAGTTGCCACCGGAATCGCTATGACAGATATTCGAAGCCACGGTAGGAATTTCCCTTTCTTAAAATTCACCTTATCCATGATCATACCGAGGATCGGATCGTTGATGGCATCCCACACTTTCGTGATAAGCGCCACGATCGCAACCAATGCTGCCGTTATGCCGATATCTGTAAAATATGTAGTCATATATCCTACCAGTCCATAGAATACATTCTGTCCCATAAAATACAAACCATAACTGATTTTTTCTCTTTTTGTAACTGAATTTTCCATTTCGTTATCCGTCCTTTCATTGTTTGATTCAATTATAAATAATTCCAAAGGGCAAATCACCAACGATATATAAGTAGTTTACCGACGAAACTTAATATAATCATCATCTTTCTAAAAACTGATATAAGTATTCTTCCATCTTAGGCGTCCACCATTCCAGATATCCTGCCTGCGTCGGATGAACCGGATCTGCCATATAAACTTCATATTCTTTTTCAGAAACGTCATTCATCTCCTCGTCATTCCAAAGGTCGATCACGCCTATTCCATATTTATCCTGAAGCTCAAACAATACATCTACCATCTGCTGATACTGTTTACTGTCATATTTTGTTCCGGTATAAAAGATCACGGGACAATTCCATGTCTGCTTTGCATATACAATGATATATTCCATTGCTCCTGTTATCGTCTGTGTATCAAAATCCTCCAGATTTTCTGAACTGCTAAGTTCTCCCATCGGCATTTCCTTCGACGCGTCATTCGTGGAAAGCTGGCAGACAAACGCATCGAATTTCTCATCTGTACCGATATTATTTTTCATCCTTTGGATATAAGACGTCTTTCCGTTATCTACTAAAGTAGTACCGCTGACAGCTTCTTTTACATACTCACAGCCATTTCTGTAAGAGATATAATCTGCAAAAGAAACATCCATTGAGTACAGACCTAATGTTACAGATGATCCAAGGTAGCAGATGCGCTTCCCTCCAAGAGGGCTGTTTTCTAACGGTTCTATATTTTCCAGACTGTATTTTTCTGCGTTTCCCGGCATTTTTTTCAGCTTATTCTTCCAGACAAAATCAAACGGTCCTCCACCGCCTACTGCTCCTACTAAATATGTCAGGCCGATTCCCACAGCCAGAATCAGAATTAAAACGATACTTAAGGTGATCTTCAATATTTTCTTTTTCATAATCCTTAACTCCTTATTATTTTCAACTTTCATATTAAGAGAACTGACCGTCTGTATTTATCGGTCAGTTCTCGCAAATACTGTCATTTTGTTTTCTTTGATTCTTTATTCAAACTGATACATTCCGCTTCCTACCTTGTATAATCTGCCATCCGGCATCTTTACAACGGCAGTCGTGTTGCAGGGGATTTTTACTTTCAGCTTAAATTTCCCTTCGTCCATACTCCACCTGACTGCGATTTCCCCATACTCACTTATATAAGTACGTTTTACACTGGTAAACGCATTGTCCGGCTCCGGTGCGATTACAATCTCCTTAAATCCGGGAGCAGCCATATCAATGCCGCTTATCTTCCGGAACATCCAGTCGTCCACGCATCCAAAGGCATAGTGGTTCAGGCTTGTCATAACCGGAGACCCGTCCTCCTTGTAAGAAATGTAATTTTCCCAGATTGTTGTCGCTCCCTGCTTCACCTCATAAAGCCATGACGGGCACTTTGTCTGGAGCAGGATTTTATATGCCTTGTCCATCCTGCCGATCTTACAGAGTGCATCCAGCAGATACGGCGTCGTCAGGAACCCTGTATCCAGACAATCCCCGTTTTCTTCTATCTTGCGGATCAAATGTCCGGCGATACTTTTTTTCTTCCTTTCAGGAGCAAGATCAAATGCGATTGCCAGCACATAACTGCCCATAAAATCAAGAGGCATCTTCCCATCATCATCGATCAGTCCTTTTTGAATGGCAGATTTCATTCTGGACGCAATGTCATCATAGTATAATTCGTCTGATGTATGCCCGAGGAGTGCTGCCGTATCTGCCATGATCCGGCAGGAATTCCATCCAAAGATTGGCGCGCAGTATGTAGAAGTATTGACAGGTTTTGCAGCGCTTTGGTCTGCTCCGTTTACTGTCTGGCTCGGTATGAGCCACTCCCCGTACTGATGTCCTGTATTCCACAGATACTGGTCAATTTCTTTTGGATGTTTCATCTTGCCTCTACGCTTCTTTGCAGTGTTGATGATATAGTCGCACCACTTTTTCATTGTGTCATACTGTTCTCTCAGTATCCTGATATTTCCTGTAAGCTGATACATGCTCCACGGTACGATACAGGCGGCATCTCCCCATCCTGCTTCTCCCACCGGTTCAAAATTGCGATATACGATCCGATTCAGTTTCTCCAGTAATTCATAGATTCCGGTAAGGGGGATCACATTGGGGATTGCCCCATTTTTCTGCTGACTGCAGGTCATATTACGCAGCCATCTTGTCAGAAACGGGGTTACATTTTCGTTGAGCATGGCTGTTCTTGCATAAATCTGGATATCTCCGGTCCATCCGCCTTTTTCTCTCTGCGGGCAGTCCGTGGGGATTGAAAACAGATTCGACCGCTGAGACCATCTTGTATTTTCGTAAAGCCGGTTTATATCTTCGTTGGATGTCTCAAAAGTTCCCAGATCCTCATTGTCAGAAGACAGGACAATCGCTGTGAAATCCTCCGGGCTCACCGGCTGATCGCAGGTCACTCTCACATAGCGGAATCCATGATATGTAAAATGCGGTATGTATTCTGTGAATTTCCCGTTTAAGATATAAATATCACTTTGCTTGTGCCCTGTTTTCTCTGACATGAAAATATTGTTGAAATAGTTTCCATATTGATCAAGAGTTTCAAAATGATCTAATACCATTTTTGTTCCGGCCGGCAGTTTGCTTTTTACCCGCAGAACACCTGCCAAGTTCTGTCCAAAGTCAATGATCGTCTCGCCTTTCGGGCTAACTGTCATTCCGACTGCCGGTACTTCCTTTACCGGGCGCACCGGTTCCCCGTACTGAGCTACCAGGTTGGCGTAAGATTTTTTGCATAGGATACCTGCTTTCCAGCTGCTGTCATCGAATCCGCAGCAGTTCCAGTTTTCCTGTTCCATCCGTGCGTCATAGAGTTCACCTGCAAACAGATCGGAAGACCGGACTTTCCGAAACTTTCACCGCATCATCGGACACAACCATTTCACTCGTTCCGTCTTCATAATCAATCTTTATCTGAAATAACACAGAATGTTCGGCTTTAAACTTCCTGCTTCTCGGTTTAAAGTTCGCGCTGTCATACCAGCCGTCCCCCACCAGCATTCCTATGACATTTCCTCCCTCTCTCAAAAACGGAGTCACATCATAAGTCTGGTAGCACAGATATTTAGAATAGACGGTAAATTCCGGAGCAAACTCTCTGTCGTCCGGACGTATTCCGTTCACGCTGAGCTGATATGCTCCGTGGCATGTGGCATAGACGCGTGCCCGTTTTACACCGTCTCGTGCATCAAATTCTTTGCGAAAATATTCTGCCGGGTTCTGCCCTCCGGTTCCGGGTTTTACCTTTTTCATCGGAAACGGAGATTTCACCCACTCGGCCGTCCATTCTTTCTTCATAAATCCTGTCTCAAAGGATGAGGATGCCGCCGCCTTTTCTCCGTTATTAACTGTCACTTCCACTGTCCAGTTGTAGTCACTGAGACTTTGTAATGGTTTCCCGGAGTACTCCACAAAAATACTTTTATCACTTTCTACCATTCCAGAATCCCACATTACTTCGTCCATATTTTTCACTGTGATATGATAGGATGTCTGCATCACATTCTTTTCATCACTAGTGATTACCCATGAAAAATAAGGTGCTTCGTCCACGCATGGTCTATATTGACTGTTTACTTTAAGCCTTATAAGCTCCATAGCAGCCCTCCTGATTAGAATTTCGCCAGTGCTTTATCCAACATTTGTGCCTCGTCTGGTTTGATTTCTCCTGCGAATGTTTTCGCGACATCTCTAAGCGAAAGCCCATATGCAATATCGGGGATCATATCTACTTCCACCATTTGAGAAAGAAACGCGCGGATATCCGGATGGTTCAGCAGTTCTTCCATTGTCGAGTCTATGCTATATCTCTTTTTTAATGGTTCTGATGCTTCATATACAACTTCATATTCTCCGGCTTTCACATGGCAAATTCCGTTTTCCACAGCTTCAAATAATGGATTTTCTATATCCTCATATATGCATTCTGGTGCATAAGGGAGAACCACTTCTGCCTTGCCTCCAAACGGAACTGTAACAGTGATGGTGATTTTATTCCCCTCTAATATCTCCCAGCCGCACTGATAGCATCCGGTTGCCGAATCATAAACAGCTTTTACATATTTCAGTTCGCTATTTACTTTTGGACTGATTCGCATCACCTTGCCTCCCGGGCTCTGTTCCATCACATCAATCCCGGCCGCATGGCGGAAGATCCACTCCAATATAGCTCCGTACGAATAATGATTCAGACTGTTCATCCCTGTACTAGAAACATGTCCGCTCTCATCCAGTGAATTCCAACGTTCCCACACCGTCGTTGCTCCCAACTTCACTTCATGGAGCCAACCCGGATATTCTTCATTCAGAAGCAGCCGGTATGCCGCGTCTGTCATTCCATGATCAGTCAGGACATTGCACAGAAGCGGGGTTCCTACAAACCCGGTATTTAATTTATTTTTATTATCCCGAAGAAGTTTTTTCAGCATCTCCCTTGTCAGCTCTTCATTTTCAGACAGATGATATTTCAGTGCAAGAATAAGCCCTGTCTGCGTCTTCACCGCACATCTGCCTGTAGCAGTAAAATATTCTTCTTTCACGACCTGCCACTGACGGTCTGCGATTTTATGATATTCCTGTCTCGTTTCTTCCAGTCCAAGCACCTCTGCTGCTTTTGCAACAATCTGTGCACTTGCCGCGTAGTAGATGTCTGCAATGTATGCTTCATCAGTCGCTCCATACACGCTGTTCGCAGCGGCACCTGTACGGTCAAGAGCAAGCCAGTCACCATAATGGAAAACCTGTCTCCATCCATGATGGTCTCCATCAATTCTCCGGATATAATCGACCCACGCTTTCATGCTCTCAATTTGGTTTTCGAGTATTGTTTTGTCCCCGCTGAACAAATATACGTTCCAGGGGATGATACATGCGGCGTCTCCCCATGCGCAGGAACATTTTGTCGGTCCGAATGTGGGGACAATCTCCGGAACCATTCCGCCCGCCAGAAGCTGTTCCTGATACAGGTCGTATAAATATTTTCGGTAAAACGCATAGGTATCAGCCAGATAGCTTGCAGTCGCGGAAAATACCTGTGTATCTCCTGTCCAGCCCATCCTCTCATCTCTTTGGGGACAGTCTGTAGGCACATCCAGAAAGTTCCCTTTCATTCCCCATTCGATATTGGAAATCAGTTTATTCACAAGCTCACTGCCCGTTTCGACTGTACCGATACTCTCATAATCACTGTATAGCACAATTGCCATAAAGTCCTCGCATGACAGATTGGTAACACCACTGACTTTTACGTAACGGTATCCATAATAAGTAAAATGTGGAATAATCACCTTTTCCATACCATCGGAAACATAGACATACTCAGAAAGCGCAGTTCTTAAATTCTCGTTATAAAAGCATCCGTCCTGAAGTATTTCCCCTGTCTGTATCCTGATTATTGTCCCCGAAGGTTCATTTACACGCAACTGGAAGATTCCTGTTATCTCCTGCCCCAAATCAAATACATCTTCCCCAGCAGGCGTATGGATCAGTTCTGCCGGCTTCATCTCCTCCTGTACCTTAACCGGAAGAGATAACCGTTCCATAAGCCGGCCTTTCGGAGCCTTTGCGATCCGCGCAGGAGACTCCTCAACCGGCGGCAGCGTATCATCTCTTCTCTCACCGTCATAGATATTTGAAAACCACAAATTGCTTCTTGTAACTGACCAGGTTTCATCAGAACTGATCACATCTTTCGTTCCGTCTTTGTACTCTATGTGAACCTCTGCAATCAGCTTCCACTCGTCACCGTAATATGCTTCCCGCTCCGGATCATTGAAACCGAACCTGCCTTTATACCAACCGTTTCCGAGAAGAACAGACAGCACACCTCCTCGTTCTGCCTGTTCTGTGATGTCATACGTCTGATACTGGATCCACCGGTCATAATTATTGCAGTACGGAGTCAGATACTCATCGCCGATTTTCTTAGGATTTTCTTTATTTTCCCCGAGAAAATATGCCTCATACAATCCCAGGCCGCAAATGTACAACCTTGCACTTTTCACTTCTTTTTTCGGTTCAATCCTTTTTGAAAAAATCGGATGACGTTCCTGACTGCTGTCACAAGTAATCCATCTTCCAGTCCATGGTTCATCCATTTTGGCAGTCTCAAAAAACTGTACATCTGATTCGATTACTTCCTCTACATCTGTTGTCACAATGACCTTCCAGTAATATCTTGTATACGGCTGTATTTCAAATTCTACTCTTGTAGAGAGGCTGTCCAACTCTGTTTCACCTGTATCGTAACAGATATCTGTAAAGGTTTTGTTCTTGCTGATTACAATCCTTGCATATTTCTGTTCCTGTCCTCTGCATCCTTTCACTTTCCATGAAAATGCAATAGAATCCATATTAAACCCTATCGGATTTGTGATATGATTTGTTTTTGCTGCATAAATCTTTCCCATGCTGATACTCCTTCTCTATCATTCTTATTCACTTATACCCGCTTTTGACCGTTTCTCCCTCATCAGACATATCTGCTCATTCAATTTTTCCTTGGTAATAGGATAACCTTTTGAGAAGATCACAATGGCCACCACATTTACGATTGCCGGCAATATTAGCACACAGAGGACGATCACATTAATCACATCGTCATTCTGTACTGCCGCCTTACTGTCAAATCCTGCTAACTGCAGCAGATACCCCGGAATCGCACCACCGATTCCCATTGCACACTTGGAGACAAAGCTGGAAAGAGATGCGACAGCACCTTCTGCCCTAATTCCCATAGACACTTCGATATAATCTGTATTATCTGCCTGTATTCCATAATTAAGAGGTGCTGCAAAGCCAGCTCCTATTCCTGCAATCAATACAGAGACAATAAGAAGGGGAATGCTCCTCACATCCAACAGACGGATGATTGGTGCCAGTCCTGCAAGTGCAAGTCCAATCGCATACATTTTCTTCTTTCCAAACCTTCCAATCAGATTACCAATGACCATTGTAGCCGGAAAAACAGTAACACATGTAATAAGCGTAATAATAGACGCCAACGTCAGATCTTCAAAAATATATGTATAAAAGTATGTATTTGCTGCATTCACGATATTGCTTCCAATCGAATATAACAGTACAGCAAGGAATGTAATGTACACCGGCTTCTGACTGAGAATCTTGAATAATTCTTTTACAGAATAGCTGTTCTCCATCTGTGGTTTTACACGTTCTTTTACTCCCATGGTTCCTATAATAGAGAAGAAAAAAATCACTGCTGTCATGATCAGAACAAGATTAATATATCCCTGTTTGTTAGAAGTATCTCCAAGAATAAGTGGAGCTGCCACACCGATTACAAGCGCCCCGATCACGTATGCAAGCCCTTTGATTGAACTTAAGCTGTTCCTTTCTTTCATATCTTCTGTCATAACCGGCAGAAGACTGTTCAGCGAAATATCCATGACTGGGAACAACACACCAAGCAGAATATACGATACATATGCGATTGCCAGTTTCCCCGATGTTGATAACATAGGTCCAAACCAAAGTAGAAGGAAATTGGCGCTACACAGAATTGTTCCCAGAATCAATGTTGGTCGGAAATGTCCCATCTTTCTGGTCGGAAGATGGTCGATCATAAATCCAACTAACGGATCGTTAATGGCATCTAGAAAGCGTGCGATCAGGAACAGTGTCGCACATGCAGCAGGACTCAAGCCGCATATATTGGTATAAAAAATTAGTAAATATCCGTTGATCAGTGTCATAACCGGAATGTTTCCAAAGTTTGCCATTGCAAATGACAGCTTTTCTCTCATTTTTATCTTATCTTGATTCATATTTTATTCTCACTTTCCCTCTTCTGCACACAGAGCATTTAACTCCACGATCATCTGCTCGATCGCTTCGCCCGGAATAACGCTTAAAAATGATTTCAGCGGCATCTGCGCAATAATTTCCGGAGTCACAAGCTGTACCTCCCCATCTTCTTTCTTAGGTTCTTCTCCCTGTGATATTCCCTCAAGATACTCCATCATTTTCCCTGCTGTCTTCGGGTGGTTCATCAATTCCCCCATTGTAGTGGTCATATCCACAGTGAACGGCAGCAGCACATCAGTGGTAAATGTAAGTTCTGCAGCCTCTCTGATCTCATCGCTGGCATGCCCGATCTGGATCTCATATGTACCTGACGGAGTATACCAGTCGTGAATCTTTGTCTCGTAGTAAGCAAAATCTCTCGCGCAAAGCTCCATTGTAACAGTCTTCTTCTCACCCGGATTCAGAAATACTTTCGCAAACCCTTTTAGTTCTTTCACTGCTCTTGGCACTGTACTGTTTTTGCCGCTAACATAGAGCTGAACCACTTCACTTCCTGGTCTCTTTCCTATATTCTCCACATCAATGCTCACCTTCAGAATATCTCCATCTTTCATTTCCGCAGAAGAGAGTTTCATATTGCTGTAGCTGAATTCCGTATATGACAGTCCATGGCCGAATGCCCAGCGCACCGGTACTTTCTTCGCATCATAGTAACGGTATCCGACAAAGATATCTTCTCCATAGAGAACAGTCCTGCCGTCTCCAGGGAAATTCAGGTAACTCGGATTGTCTTCCAGACGATATGGGAACGACTCCGCCAGACGTCCTCCCGGATTTGCCTCCCCAAATAACAACCGGTCGCTGGCCTCCCCAATGCCTTCTCCTCCCAGATACATCTCCAGAATGGCATTTACAGACTCCGCCCATGGAGTTTCTACGGGGCTTCCATTATGAAGAACCACAACCACATTCTTCTGTATCTCTGCCACAGCCTCTATGAGACGGTTCTGGCACTTTGGTAGTTCCATGGAATTTCTGTCATATCCTTCCGACTCAAAACTGTCTGGAAGTCCGGCAAAAATTACAACCGCATCTGCACCTGCTGCTGCTTCACACGCCTGTTTCAGCTCCTCTTCTGTCATCTCGTCACGCTCTGACGAGAAGCCTTTCACGTACTCCACTGCCCTGCCTTTTCTCACCGCAGTTTCCAGAGCCGACACTACGCTGTCCGTATTGATGTGACTCGATCCCCCGCCCTGGTATCGCGGTTTCTTTGCAAATTCCCCGATATAGACTACTTTCTGTTCTTTTTTCAGCGGCAGCACTCCCCTGTTTTCCAGAAGTACGGCACACTCTGTTTCGATATCTGCCGCTGCTTTGTGATCCTTTTCCCTGTCAAATACAGTCTCCGCTTTCCTGTTATCTGTGTAGGAGAAGACTACTTTCAGTATGCGTTCCACCGTTCTGTCAAGAATTTCTTCCTCCAGTTCTCCATTCTCCACTGCCTGAATAATCTTTCTTGTATTATATCCTCCTGATCCCGGCATCTCCAAGTCAAGACCGGCTTTCAGTCCTTTCACCCGGTCATTTACAGCTCCCCAGTCACTGACCACATATCCTTCAAATCCCCACTCATCCCGCAGGATATCTGTCAGAAGTTTCTTATTCTCTGAAGAAAATACTCCGTTGATCTTATTGTAGCTGCACATCACAGTCTTTGGCTGCGCTTTCTTCACCGCCTCCTCAAAAGCCGGCAGATAAATTTCCCGGAAAGCCCGTTCCGATACTTCCGACGATATCTGCATACGGTCTGTTTCCTGATTATTCGCGGCGAAGTGTTTCATACTGGTTCCGATGCCTTTCGACTGTACGCCCCGGATATATGCAGACGCCATCTTTCCTGTCAGATATGGATCTTCGGACATATATTCAAAATTCCTTCCGCAGAGAGGACTGCGTTTGATATTAACTGCAGGGCCGAGGAGCATGCTCACGTTCTCAGCCTGACACTCGTCCCCAAGGATCTGTCCCATACGTTCCATCAGTTCCACGTCAAAGCTGGATGCCGTGGCGCAGGCTGCCGGAAAGCAGACTGCATTCACACTTTTATTCAGGCCGAGATGATCTGCCGTTCCTTCCTGTTTGCGCAGACCGTGCGGGCCGTCTGTCATCATAACGGAAGGAATCCCTAACCTTTCGATCCCCATTGTGTTCCAGAAATCCGCTCCCGAACAAAGTCCTGCCTTTTCCTCCAGTGTCATCTGTCTGATCAATTCTTTCAAGTTTCTGCTCATTATGAAATCCTCCTTAAATAAATTCTTATCTGTTCCTATCTGTGGGCTTCCCAGAAGATGACTGCTTCCTGAAGCCAGTTTTTCACTTTTGTTTCATTTCCTATTCCAAATCCATGTCCCAGTCCGTCAACGATTCTGACCGACACATTTTCTTTGCCCAGTACCTTCTCTAATTCCGGCAGTTTATCTTCCACATTTGCAAAACCGAACTCATCATCCCGCCCTACGATAGAAAATACCGCCAGTCCCTTGTCCTCCGGCAAAGCTTTGATATCCCAGTCCAGACCATACATAGGGAAGATCACCTTCGGTCTTGGCAGATGATTCTTGTGGCAGCAGTCCTCATAATTGGCAAATGAATACGCCGTGGTCATAAGTCCTCCTGCTGAAAAACCAAAGATGGCATAATCATCCATGTTTACAGAAAACTGTTTTTGATGCTCCGTCAGATATCGGATCACTTGTGTCAGTTCCCTCGCGGCAGCCTGTCCCTGCTTTACCTGTTCTGTCTCACCCAGCTGTCTGCCGACCGGATAACTTACGACGAAAACAGAATATCCCATTTTATGCAGCTTCATCGCCACAGGATACCCCTCGCAATCAGTTACATTACTGATAAATCCGCCTCCCGGAACTACAATGGCAAGTGGTTTTCCCTGTTGTCCCTGATAAAACATTCCCGTCAGATGTGACCTGTACGGATGACTATTCACTGCTTCCGCAGGATACAGATCCGGCACCAGCCTTGCCTGACCTTTCTCAACAAGTCCGGTTAGATAATTGAAAGATTCCAAGTCTGCATCCAATTGTTCCTCACGACCCTGCGCCTTTAAAAAATCCTTATACTTTACAGGCGCAATAGCTTTCAGCACGTTGTCCTCCACATTGAAAAACATATGTTTAAAACCGCCGAATACCGGATGCTGCATGAAAAATCCAACTTTGTCCTCCCCCGTTCCCGGACGGAAATGTCCGTTTTCATCGTAATAGCTGCTTTCCTTTATTTTTGGAAATCCGCAGATGCCAAGAAGTGCCGGTAAAAACATGGCACTTTTTTTGTAGACATATAATGTCGCACCGATTACAAATAATAAAACAATCACCACTACTGCAAAAAATATCTTCATCCTAACCTATGCCTCCTTTTCTTACTGATATCTTACATTATACAGACTAAAATTACATCAACGAAACATAAGTGATTTACCGACCAAACTTAATAAATATCCGAGATTACTCTGTACACCTTTGCCCCCAATATGGTATATTTTAGACAGGTTAAATAAACTGCTGATGACTATAATCACAGTTCATTCATATCTTGAAAAGGAGAGAATATATATGATGACATTATCTGCATTGAATCAATTTCTGAAGCAGCACACTCCCGAAGAAACCCAGCGTCTGAACGGTGTAAAGAAAGATTATTCACAATTTCCTGTTGCCAGAGGTAAGTTTGATACACCCTGTTACCGTTTTGATACGAACCTTGAAGATCTGCGTTCTTTATTTCTTTCAAAGAAAGTTCTTCCGAGTTATTACAACTTCGCTGTTGTAAAACAAGATCGTTTTGAAAACGTACCTCTGCATATCCATGAGTGGCTGGAATTGAGTTATATTTATTCTGGCGCCTGCACAATGACGATAAATAAGACTACATTCAGGCTAAAATCCGGGCAGATGGTTCTGATCAGCCAGAATGCACCTCATTCTGTCAAAAGATGTTCAGAAAATGATATTATCATCAATTTTCTGCTGACGCGCGAATATCTGAACGGTACTTTTTTTGAACGCCTGTCTCAGGATAATTACCTTACACACTTTTTCATTGAGGCTCTGAACACCACGATGCAGGAAAGCAGGTATATTGTCTTTTCCCCGGAACAAAAACAAAACCGGCTGGCAGATCTTACCAACCAGTTTCTCTGTGAATTTTATTCTCCGTCCGTAACATCCGGGCCTTTTTTAGACAGTCTTTTTACACTGATCACCTGTGAGATGATCAATCTGTTCCAGCACGGTATGGTTCTGGATCACTCCTCAGTGGATCAGATTTATACCATACTCCGATATATCGAAACAAACTTTGCGGACTGTACCCTTTCTTCTACAGCTGAGTTTTTTAATATGCACCCAAACTATCTCTCTGCCTATATCCGCCAGCATACCGGAATCACTTACAAAGAGCTGGTCCAGACACAGCGGCTTTCTCAGGCGGCAAAACTGTTAAGGAGCACCGCACTTTCCACAAATGATATCAGCCTTGCCGTCGGATATCAGAATACCAGCTTTTTCTTTCAGCTGTTCCGCAAGAAATACGGATGTACGCCTATGGAATATCGAAACATGCTTCATGCTTCTGATACGCCAAATATGTGATATGTACATTATTTGTCATATAGAAACTTTTCCGGTAAAGTTACTTTAAAATCTTTCGCCAAATCTCTGAAATTCTGAGGTGAGATTGTCTGTCTTTTATCCGGTCTCATGGACAGCATCTTTACAAGGATTTCCGCGGATTTCTCTACGGTGTGCATTAATCCGAATGTAAGATCAAAGTCTTCCCCTGAGCAGAACATGCCGTGATGCGCCCAGATTGCCACATCATATTCTTTCATCAGGGCACTTGTCGCCACTGCGATCTCACGGCCGCCCGGCACCATCCATCCTACTACACCGATTCCGGAAGGAAATACAACCGGGCACTCGGTCGCCATCTCCCAGAGTTCTCTAGTAAATACTTTATCCTCCAACGGCAGTACAAATGTCAGTGCGATCACATTCGTGGTATGTGCATGATAAATCACCCGGTGCGCTCCATTGGTAACGCCTTTTTTCACTTCATGGTTCATCAGGTGGCTCGGTAGCTCACTGGTCGGTCTGCCTCCGTTTACCAGGCCCCAAAGGATGCGGTAATTCTCTCCTTTTTCATCCAGTTCGATGATGCAGATACTATCCTCCGGATCAATGATGACATTGCGGAAATATTTCCCGCTGCCTGTTACGAGGAAATATTCGCTCGCAAGTCCGGGGACTTTGGTGGCAATCGGTTTCCATTCATTGTCATAATGAAGGAACTCTTTTACCTCCGCCACTTCCTCGTCTTTGATGCGGTAAGACAGGTTGCCGCCGTTTCTCTCGTGCCATCCCTGCTCCCATCCATCGTTACACATACGGATAAATCCCTGTACAAATTTTGTATCCAATACACTCACGGCTTTTCCCTCCTACACTCTTTTTGTCAATACCGTCTCTTCGTATTTCTCAATTTCCCCGAACCACGTACCGTCTTTTGGCGCTCCGCATTCTTCACAATACTCGGCCCACACATCACCAAAGGGCAGTGTTTTTATCTCTTCCTGCTTTACCATCAGCTCTGTCATACGTCCTTCGTCCTGCAGTTGTTTCAGTGTTTCATTTGGTGTCAGCAGTGCATTTAAAAGTGCTTTCTGGAAATTACGGAATCCTACAACCCATGCGGAGATTCTGTTGATGCTCGCGTCAAAATAATCCAAGGCAACTTTATCTACAGAAGACATTCTCCATACAGTAGGCTACGAAAACAGCAGCTTTTTTCACAACAAATTTAAAGAACTGTATGGGAAAACTCCAAAAGAATATCGTAGAGAAAAAGCTGCCGCCTCTTTAGGAGATAGCAACAGCTTTTCAAATGACGTCTAAAATTATTTAACAACATTAAGATAACATACCGTAACCAAGAATACGTCCACTCCCAATCGGATACTGATGCTGCCACACTCCCCTGACGCTATTGCCATTCACTGTCGTACTCGTATTCCCTTCTACGGTATACACAATATCTCCCTCACACTTCTTCACAATCGCCACATAGTCTGTCATGCCGGCGTCTCTCCAGTCGAAGAACATAAGAAGAGCATAAGAGCAAGTTTCGCCTGAGTAACTCAAAACTCACTTTCGTGGTTTCCGTTCCCCCGCAAACTTGATGAGGATTTCGCTCCCCATACCCTCGAATAACGCATATTTCCATATATGCTGTTTTGGCTCCTTATCAGTCGCAGCGTAATTTTTTAAATTACGGATTGCTCTTCCCACAAAGATATTCCAATAGGCTTATTCCTATAAGGTTATTTTCAAAGGAGGAAACAGCAAGTGGCACGTCCCAAAAAACATAAAGAGTTGAAACGAAATCACCAGATCATGCTGCGCCTGACAGATACAGAATATGAGATTATCTCTTCCAATGCAAAAAATGCTTCTCTTCCGTTGGCCGAGTACGCAAGGAAACTCATCACCGGGAAGACTCCAAAGATCACTTATGAGATTGTGGCAGATCTTCCTGAGCTGAAAAAGCTGATCGGAGAGTTTGGAAAAATCGGCAGCAATTTGAACCAGATCGCACGCTACTTTAACAGCGGCGGTATCCATTCTCAGGAAATGCGAAAGTATATTCAACAGGGAATTGCAGATATTTTTGAAATGAAACATGAAGTTTTAAAAATGGCGGGAGATCTCCACTCCCTCTCTGCGGAACTTTCTTCCATACAGAAAGGAGCTGCCGCTCATGGCCATCCTGAAACATATCACCAGTAAAAATGCGGATTATGGAGAGGCTCAGCGCTATCTCATGTTCCAATATGATGAAGCCGCCATGAAACCTGTCCTTGATGAGAGCGGCAGGATGATCCCACGTGAGGAATATTATCTGGACGGCATACCTTTGCTTTTTCCAACAATAGAAGAAGCCACACTCCTTGCTTTAGACGCAATGGTTTGTGTGGCTTTGGCTGTTCCCGCCGCTGTTTTCTTTCCTTTTTTCGCTGCCTGGTATGCCTTTTGATATTGGCGTTTCTGCCAGAATTTCTGCAGGATTCCCCTTTTTGCCTTCTCTGCGTTTTTTGCCGCCTGTCCCGCTGTTTTTCCACTGGCTTCCTGTGCTGTCTCATGCAAAAGACGGCCTGTTCCTTTCTCAAGGAACTCGGATTCCTGCAGACGGGCATTTCTCTTATGCATTCCACGGCTTGTCCGGTGCATCGTATACCGGAGGGCGCTTCTCGTAACGGGCCAGTCTGCGGTACTTTCTCTTTCTCCGCTTATCTACTGCGATGTCTTCTCTTTTTCCCAAGACGCTCCCCTCCTTTCTTCTGGTCGACCGCCGGCGCATCCATCTCATAAAAATTTTCTACCTCATATCTGCGGACGGACGGCTTTATCAACTTTACTGTCACGATATTCCATAAAATTTTCTCAAGGGGAAGCCCGTCTTTCTCATACATAGCAAATAGAAATGCCGGGAGCATAAGAAGCACCATACCTGTAGCCGCATTGGTTGTCCCAATCCATTCTCTTGTAAGAAAATAAAAAGGCAGCCCAATGGCCGCCGCTGCTGACAGACAGATAAGCTGTCTCTTTGTCAGATTCAACACTACTTTATTTTTTACTTTCGTCAGGTCTTTTGGTACACTGACAAACGCCATAAAATCACATGCCGGAGCAACTTATCCGCTGCAGGCTGCACAGTTCTCCGACTTTCTCCTTTCCTCTGTTTTCCTGCAATTTTCCCATATCCAGGGAACTTTCCACTTCATTTCCCCATACATCCCAGCCGGGAGATTGCTGTCTTGCGAACAGTTCAATCCGGGGCAGATCTCCCATCAGTTTCACAATACGCTCCCTGGCTTCTGCCGGCTTTTTACTGTGTTCCTCTACATGGGAAATTATCACCTGATGAACACCGGCAGACTGCCGCTTTGGAGAGCCTTTCGTTGCGAGAAGGCAAATCTCCGCATTTGCACGAGTCCAGTATCCCATACCCCAAAACAAACTTTCCGATTTCCGGTTCTGTTTAATCCATACAAAAGCAACGGTTTTAAAAGTAAATCCCCAGCTTCGGATTACCTCAAATGACTCCCGTAAATTCGGGAATGTTACCCACAGAAATAAAGTACAGTCTCTATCTGCAAGCTGTTCCACCGGTAAATCTTTTATTGCCTCTAAATTCATTGTGGGATAGTGAATCGCCGCTGACCTGCCGTTTCCTTTCGGGGAATACACACGGAATGTCCAGGGAGGATCGGCATAAATAATGTTATACTTTTTCTGTTTCATCCTGTTCCCTCCTGTAATCCATATCCAGGGAACTATCTACTTCATTTCCCCATGCATCCCAGCCTGGAGATCTCTGCCTTGCGAACAGTTCAATCCGGGGCAGATCTCCCAGCAATTCCACAATGCGTTTCCTGGCTTCTGCCGGTTTTTTGCTATGCTCCTCTAGCGGGCTGATAATAAGCTGAAACACTTTTTTTGATATTCTTTTTGGCTTTCCTCTTGTTGCCAAAAGACATATTTCTGCATTAGAGCGAGTCCAATATCCCAAGCCAAAAAAATAGCCCTGCCCGGATCGGTTCAGCTTAATCCAGACAAAAGCGACCGTTTTATAGCGAAATCCCCATGCCTTTATTACCCGGAACGCCTCCGGTAACTGTGGAAATGTCACCCACAAAAATAATGCACAGTTTTTCTCGCAGATTTCCTCTGTTCCCATTGTGGAATAATGGTTCTCTGCTACTCCCTGTCCTTTTTTCATCTCATACCGCCATGGAGGATCGGCATAAATAATGCTGTATTTTTTCTGCTCCATCCTGCCGCCTCCTAATGTGCATTAAAAATTGAACGGCTTAAATTTGCCGTTTTCATCAAACTAAAGCACAGGATTACTGTATATGCAGCTACTGCCGAATCGGTTCCTCTTTCGACTTGGCCGGAAAAGGATGTGCCTCCGATTCTGTTGATTTCATCTGTTGTTTTTCAATCAGTAATGAGTAGTCCCCCATGGCATCATAAGGACAACTCCTCCGATAAAGCAGGTTTTCTTCCCTGGTCACCCTTTCTCCCTCCTCTCCAGTTTCTGTGCTTTGCATATCCAATGTATCATCCTGCCAGTTATTTTTCCCTTGCAGATATGGGGAAACATACAGGATTCCCTCCCATATCTGTGGATTTTATCGTATTCCTTCAATCCCATCCATCAAGGCGCTCATAGTCTGGATCACAATTTTCTGCTCCTTTGGACGCAGGTTCTTTACACGGGAAAACATCCTATGGGCAGGATTTCCCATTTCTTCCGGATTCCTGCCTAATAACTCGTTGGCGTCAGCATCCAGTATTTCCACCAGCTTTGCAAAAATCTCAATAGACATGGCTGCCTGCCCTCCTTCAATGCGGCTCACTGTGTTGACACTGATCCCGGCTTTCTCTGCAAAAGTCTCCTGAGTTAAATGGCTGTCTTTTCTCTTTTGTCTGATACGTTCCCCCAACTGGATCAACTCCTGCGATCCCGCACGGTTTCCCAACACAGTCCCTCCTTCCACGATAAATTTTACTTTGTGACACCGTGTCGCAAAGTTTCCTGTCCACAGACAGAAAAAAGCAGCCAGGTACATGAACTTAGCTGCTTTCGTAACTCTATCATTCACTTTTTCTTCTGTAAACACTTCACAGTGTTTTGGCACTTACCAATCTTGAAATCCCGGTAACCGCCATTTTCGCCAGATAGCAGACCGCCATCAGAAGACGCCAGACCAGGACGAACCCGCCGATTACGCCGCCGATCAGCAGGTTGAATACAAACATTCCCACCGTACCGCCAATATCAAAGCCCCTCGGAATGATCCACAGGAACATCCTCTGTACCCCAAAGGGAATCCCTACAAACATCCACAGTTTCAGGTAATCACACTGCCCTTGCTCCACACAGAGAGGATAAAACAGCGCTCCCAGGAATACTGCGGTTCCTACCGGTACGATCACCTTTTTCATAAATTCACTTATCCGCATTTCATTTACCTCCATACAGATCATGGTTCACTTCCGCCTGATAGTAATGGTTCATCGTCATAGACGAATTGTAAAGCGTAGTCAAAAGATATGCCCTGATGTTCGCCACTTTGGATGTATTCCGGTGCAGGCTGAACAAAACATACTCGATATGGGAATAGGTCAGCTTCAGGAAACGGCTTTTGACTACCGATACCGGCTTATCTGCCCCGCCGATCCGCACCACGCTGTCATCCGGCATCATCAGGATCTCCACCATCAGCTCAATAAGCTCGTCCACATCTTCTTTCTCCCTTCTGTCCAGAAAGCACTCATAATCAATGTTCTCCTGTATCAGGGCACGATAGGTTTCCATCCTCTCTATCACATCTTCTCCCACAGGGCGCACTTCACCTGCAGATGGAGATAGATAGGATTGGATAGAATCAATCTCATTAAAATCAGTCTCATTAAAATCAGTATTATTAATATCAGTATTATTAGATTGTGAATTTGGAACTTCTTGAGTTGTGATTTCCACAATTCTTGAAGTATGATTTTCATCATTCTTGAATTGTGATTCTGGTAATTCCTGATTTGTGGTTTTCACTATTCTTGAATTGTGATTTTCACTATTCTGCGTATTTCCAAGGTTTTCCGGCGCTTTTCCTCTCTGCTCAGGAGAACACTTTTCCTTCAGTATAAAGTTTTTCACATAGATTACATTCGGTTTTCCCAATCCCAAACGTTTCTTTTCAATCAATCCAATCCCCTGATTATCGTCCAGTTCTTTCATCAGCTTCACCGCTTTCTGTGTTCCACAATTCAGAAGCACTGCTATTTCTTCCACGGTAAAAATGATATATACTCTATCTTCCTCGTCAAACCAGCGGTTCTTAATGCTAAGGCTCATACGGTCTAACATCAGACCGTATAAAACCTTTGCTTCACAGGAAAGGGATTTAAAACACTCTGCGGTAAACAGCACTTTCGGGACACGGTAAAAACTATACTGTTCCGCTTCCATCCCACGGAAATAATCAAACTGTATCTCCTGCATTTAATTCCCCCTCCTTTCCCTGTTTCCATTGATCCAGAAGTGAATAGATCACTTCCTCAATCTGTTCCTTTGTGTATGCCGGCGGGAAGTAATCACGGATCTTCTTTGAAGAGATCGTCACAGTCTGCCCGCCGCCCTCTTTCTTTACCAGAAGCGCATAGATACTTCCTTCTGACAGCATTCCTTCCTCACTCATAACTTTGAGCTGCCCGGCCTGAGCCGGTGATGGATAAACACCAATGTTCTCCGCTGCCTCCATCACCATTTCCTGTTCTTCCAGCTTCAGATAGGATAAGCGTTCTCCAGCTATCATCGCAATCTTTCCTGTATCCACCAAATCCAGAAGCCCGTTAATCAGGCTGGCAAGCCGGATATACCTCTGTACCGTCCTTCCGCTGTCCCCGGCTTTCTCTCCCACAACATCCGCAGTGTGCTTGTCCCCTTTGCTTCCCTGATGTTTCAGCGCCTCATATTTCATCTTGTAAGCCCTGGCTTTCTCACTTGGCAGAAGGTTCTCCCTTTGGATATTGGTATCCACCATCAGCACCGTAGCTGCGTCATCATCCAGATCCCGGATAATTACCGGCATGTCCGGCTTTCCTGCCAGTTCGCAGGCCCTCCATCTGCGATGTCCGGCTACCACCTCATATCCATCTGCACAAGGGCGCACAATCCCTGGCTGGATTACGCCGTGCTGGATCACACTTTCCACGGTTTCCTGCATTTTTTCATCGTCCAATACCTTGAAAGGGTGATTTTTAAACGGGTGAAGCTGGCTTAAGGCGACCGTTGTATAGATGCCTTCCACGCTATTATCTTTTGTTCCAAACAGATCGTCATAGGAAGTCAGCTTGATTTTCTCAGCACTCTTATTTTTCATCTGCAAGCACCTCCCCGGTCAGGTGGCGGTATCCCTCTGCCACAATCCCTTTCGGATCATGGAGATAAATACTCTTTCCCTCCGCTGTTGTCTCTGCCGCTCGTACAGACATAGGGATACAATTCTCAAAGATATGGATGTTATTGCCGTATACATCACGGATCTGTTCAGAAATATCCCGTGCAAAGTTTGTCCGGCGGTCAACCTTTGTCAGCAGAATCCCCATAATGGATAACCTGGGGTTCAGCCGCCTGTGTACCTTGCCAATGGTCTTGATAAGCTGCTGCAGGCCCTTTACCGGCAGGTAAGCCGCTTCCACCGGGATCAGCACACTGTCTGCCGCTACAAGGGCATTAATTGTAATCATCCCAAGTGATGGCATACAATCAATCAGTATGTAATCGTAATCCGCTTTTACCCCTTCCAGATACAGACGAAGTACCTGTTCTCGGCTCATTACATTTACAAGAGATGTTTCCAGTCCGGCAAGCTCGATATTTGCCGGAATAAAATCAATCCCTTCCTCATGGCGGATAATGCCTTCTCCCGGCTCCACATCTTCGTCATTGATAACTTTCTCCATGATATTTACTAAGGTCACGTCCAGTTCGTCCGGTTCCTGAATACCCAGACTCACCGCCATACTTCCCTGAGCGTCTGCCTCAACCAGAAGTACCTTTTTCCCGGCTCTTGCCAGCCCGATACCTAAATTTACACACGTTGTCGTTTTTCCAACCCCGCCTTTTTGGTTTGCGATTGCGATAATTCTGCACATAAATTTCTACCTACCTTTCATCCTTTTCAATTCTGTCAATCTCTGCATAGAAGCGAAAATATCGGTTCGTTCCCTTGTTTGAAAATATCTCTGACACCTGGATCACCCGGATTTCCGGGTGTTTCTCCAGAAGCCGTTTAAACCAGCGAATATCCCTCACTGTGCCTTGCAGCCTAATCTTCAGCATAAAACATGTCCTCCCAATCCACGTAGAAACAATAGTCCGGGTATCGGATTTTAATTGCTTCCCAAAAATATCTGGCGTACCCTGTGCAGAATATATCGCTTATTGAATAAAGCCGTGTTTCTGTAATCTGCGCTTCTGTATCCTTATATTCATCAGTTGTAGGTGTTCCGTCTGTATAAAGGTTAAAAGCAATACGGACAATCTTTTCACTCCCACTGGTCTGCCATCCTTCCTGCAGGCACTCCGGTTTAATAAATCCAGTCTTAAAATCATAGATCCGGTTTGCATTGCGTCTGGTGTCCTCTGAAAGTCCCAGGCAATAAATAAGGGTTTTGTGGTACGAATCCTGACACGAGCATTTTGAAAGATAGGTGTTATAAAATATCTCATGTTCCTTGTTTTTAAAAGTGATTTTTCTTTCCTGTTTTACTTTTGCTCCTGTCGCTGTGTTCCTTGACATCTGATTTCCCTCCATTGTTCATTTTTACTAATTTAACTGGTCATTCACCATTTTCAGATATAATTCATCCAGAAACTCTCGTTTAATATCTAACGTCTGTCCCTGCCATGTATCATTTTCGGAATGAGTACCATTCCATAAATCTTCGGCTACATTTCTCCGCAGATGCCAATATAATTTACATCTCCGATCAATCTTTTGTTTCTCTGCAATTTCCATAAAATGATCTGCACTGAAAAACTCATATACAGATATTCTTAAGGCGAGCGCCATCTGGCACAGGGCATACAACGGGATTTTGTTCTCTCGCCGGCATCTGGCATTGGTAAACCATGTATATACTGTCCCTTCCGGAGAACCTGTTACTTTACAGATCCATTTAACTTTCCTATTCAGATGAATTCCCTGGGCTCTTAGAACATGATTGATATTTTGAATGAGTTCTCTTTTGTCCTTGTTCTGATGCAGTTTTGTTAATCTGATGATTTCCTTTTCCAATTTCATTTTTCTTTGCTCTTTACGCTGTGTTGTTCCCATTTGTTTTTCCTCCTGAATTTTAAAATTTTGTATAAAAAATAGGGACACTCTGCTGCAAGTATCCCTATCTTCTATCAATGTATTGATAGCGCTATATTCACTTTCATAATCCAGGATTTTTTGTGTTCCCCGTACCGAGGTCTAAGGCAACCACAACGGTTACTTTGTTTACAAGTACCTTTTCCTTGTGATTTTCCTCTAATCTGTTGAAACTGAAAAAGTCAACAAAGTGCGTAAATTCAAGGATTTCTAGGTATGTTTCCTTTGTAGTCTTACCACAGTCTCTATATGTGTTGTATTCCCAAACTGATCCACCGCCCTTACCTTGCAAAGCTCATATCCGCCCTCACAAAGCACCTTAAGATCCCTCGCTAACGTTGCCGAATCACAGCTTACATACACGATCCGCTCCGGCTGCATCTTAAGCATCGTCTCAAGACATACACCATCGCACCCCTTTCGCGGCGGATCGACCACGATCACATCCGGGTGCAGCATATCTGCATCTGTGTCTTTCTTTTTTTCATAAAATGCCGGCAGCACTTCCTCTGCTTTTCCTACAAAAAACTCAGCATTATTGATACCGTTGAGCGCCGCATTATTCTTCGCGTCCTCGATTGCCTGTGGGACGATCTCCACCCCATAAACTTTTCCCGCTTTCTGTGCAAGAAAAAGTGAAATCGTGCCGATGCCGCAATATAGATCCCACACGGTCTCTTTTCCGGTCAGTCCCGCATAGTCGAGCGCAAGGCTGTAGAGTTTTTCCGTCTGGACAGGATTGACCTGATAAAATGACTGCGGTGAAATATGGTATGCGACCGCTGTATCAGTCAGTGAAAAATCCTTCGTATCGCGTAGATGGATCATATCGGTAATGTATGGATCGCCCCAGATACATTTCGTCACATCCCCGAGGATCACATTTGTTTTCTTCGTATTCTGATTGATGGAAATGCTCTTCATTCCCTCGATGGCTGTCAATCTGTCGATCAGTTTTTCCACTTTAGGAAGACTATTTCCGTTGATAATCACACAGACCATAAGCTCTTTTGTGGAAAACCCATAGCGGATCAGAACATGACGAACCAGCCCCTTACCTGTATTTTCATCGTAAGATGCCACATGACATTCTTTCATATAAGAAAGGACTTCATTTAAAATAATCTGATTTTCCTCCACACCCAGTTTACAGTCATTGACCGGGATAATACTGTGGGTACGCGCTGCATAAAAACCGGCAACCGGATTCCCATCTTTATCCGCACCGATCGGAAACTGTGCCTTGTTCCGGTAGCGGTATGGTTCTTTCATCCCCACGACAGGAAGCATGATTCGGTCGATCAATTCCGGCGCAAAACCGCCAATACGAATCAGATTTCCGCGCACTTTGTTCTGCTTAAATTCCAGCTGCTTTTCATAATCCAACGCCTGTATCTGACATCCGCCGCATCTCCTGTGAAGTTCACACTGTGGTGTCACACGAAATTTAGACGGCGATAAAATCTGCTCCACTCTCGCATAACCATAATTTTTCTTCATCTTTGTGATGCGGGCTTCGATCTCATCTCCAAGCACCGCATCTTTAACGAAAAAGGTCATGCCATCGTATTTTCCGATTCCTTCGCCGTCCACGCCCATATCTTCGATTTTCAGTTCTATGATATCATTTTTCTGCATAATTATAATTTCCCGGAGCGTCTGATATTGCTCTCAAGCAGACGGTTGTACCCCTGCCATTCCTGATTATTTTCCGGCACGTTGTTAAAGATTTCGCGCACCGTCTCCATCTTTGCATCGATATTATCCGCAAAACTGAGTGCCAATGCCTCCGGCAGCGCCGGTTTTTTCGGTGAACCAAACTCTAACTCGCCGTGATGTGCTAAAATACAGTGCTTTAACTCGCTTGCCAGTCCCTTTGGAAAATCCGGGATCGTGCGGATCCTGTCACCGACCATCTCGGTTCCGATAATAATATGTCCTAAAAGCTGACCGTCATCCGTGTAATCATTTTCCGGGAATGTGGAAAGCTCCTCTAATTTTCCGATATCATGGAAAATAGCTGCCGTGATCAAAAGATCGCGGTTTAACATCGGATAACAGCCTGCAAAATAATCACAGTGCTTTGCCACACTTAAGCTGTGCTCAAGCAGACCACCGACAAATCCGTGGTGCACAGTCTTTGCAGCAGAGTGGAATTTAAAGCGTTTTTCAAAATCTGCATCTTCCACAAAAAAGCTCTCTAACAGCTTCTTTAAATGCACTTCTTTGATGCTCGCAATCAGGCCTTTTAACTCCTCATACATCTGGTCGATATCCTTATCGCTGACCGGAAGGTAATCTTTTGGATCATACTCCCCTTCCTGCACCTTGCGGACGCGCTTTACATTCAGCTGTAAATTGCCCTGAAAGCTGGTGATATCACCCATTACGGCTATGTAATCCAGTGAATCGAACTCGTCGATTCCAACAGAACCAGGCTCCCAGATCTTCGCATCCAGTGTGCCCGTTTTGTCCTGTAAGATCAATGTATCATAAGGTTTTCCAGCCTTTGTCAGTGCAGACTGTTTTACTTTACATAGATAGATTTCATTAATTCGCTCGCCCTCTCTGAGGCTCTCAATATACTTCATACTACTCCTTATTCCTGCTTTTATTTTCTAAAATTATTATGCCTGTATCCGCATTTCTGCTTCTAAAACGCATACCGGTGTCCACATTTCTGTTTCTGACATACATGGCCGCATCCGCATTTCTGCTTCTAAAATACATGCCTGTATCTGGTTCACATCTCTATGGCAGTACACTGACTTCTACCGTGCAGGTGATTTCCGTATAACCTTCCGGTCCCTGCCGCTCAATCTTCACTTCCACCGTATCTTCCGGCTTTAACGAAAGCAGTTTTTTCTCATAATTTTCTGCCGTAAGAATCTCATCCCCGTCAATTTCCGTGATGACATCCCCGCTCTGAAGTCCGGCAGCCATTGCCGGTGAATCCATACATACATCCTTGATATATGCACCCTTCGGTATCTCATATTCACGTTCGATCGCGGCTGTAACCGTTGTCACTTCAAGCCCAAAGTAAGGGATATCCTGTCCGTTTGACAGCATCTCGATCAATGCTTTTAACTCGGAAATAGAGATCGCTGTCAGCGTATTTTCATCCCCCGCACTGCTGTATCCCTGCATCACGATTCCAATGATCTCGCCATCTACATTGACAAGTGCTCCGCTTCCGTTGCTGCTTCCTACAATATCTGTCGTAAACACACTGTAATTATGATCTATCGTAGAAATACTGTTCGTGGTGGATGTAATATTTCCAGTCAGGATTGAATAATTGGTTCCAAGCGGACTTCCGATCGCGATCGCGATCGTTCCCTGCGTAACAGTCAGTGAATTTCCAAGAACTGCAACTGCGATCGCATTCTTTGTACTTTCGGTAAGTTCTGACGCCTTTACGCTTAACACAGCTATCCCTGTATTGCCATCGTATTTTTTCATTTCAGCTTTCACGACAGCATCATTAATAAATGTGACATAGATTTCCTGTGCATCCGCAATCGCCTTGCGTTCTGTTAAAACCAGCAGTTCCCTGCCATTTTCCGCTACAATGATACCGGAAGCCTGCCCCTTACTCTCATATGGGTTATTAAACCAGTCGGTATCGCTCTTCACACCGGTTACCGTCACGATAAACTTGTTTGCTTCTTTTCCAACCGCATACAATTTATTCTGAAGTTTCTGAAAATCGGCAAGTTCAAGTTCCTGCATTTCATTGTTTGGAACATCCCCAGTGTTATGTTCCGTTTCCGGTTCATCCGTCTGCTCCTGCTGACTGTTTCCCGCTTCTTCTGTCTCCTGCTGCCCGTTTTCCGGCTCTTTATTTTCTCCCTGCTGTCCGTTATTCTCTGTGTCCTTTTGCTCTGTCGATTCCTGCGTATCGTCCTGTCCGCTTTCTTCCGTTTCTGTCACATCATCCTTCGGAATCGTAACGACAGGCTTCTCCTCCGGGTAAAACCAGTTTGAAAACTCCGGCTGCAATAAACTAAACACCAGTGCTGCCACCGTACCAAAAATAACGGCAAGCACTACGGTAAACAATGCTTTTTTTATAAGACGTTTTTTATTCAACGGCTTTTCCTTGATCTGCTCATTAATAAAAGAAAAGCCACCCTTCTCTTTCTCCTGCATGATTTTCCCTTCCTTAACAAAAATGAAAACCGCACCTTATTTATTATAGTTTGAATCACATACGCTTGCAACACTATTTTTGCATTTCCGGCTTTCCTTCCCCCAATTAATGGGATATAATGTGAATAAGCAATGAGCAGTGCCAAATGAGGGAAAAATAAAAAAAGACTGCTTGCAGGCTCTTTTTTGTTTTTTTCTCATTTGATAGGGCGAATGCCCGTCAGCCCGGAAAATCTCTGATTTTTCGGGCTGGCACTGCGGACTAAAGTCGAACACACATATCCGTCAGCATACTGCCACTGCAAACTAAATTTTCAACCACAAGGAATTATAAATCTTATGAATGAAAAAGTTTTAAAAACATTAGAATATAATAAAATCATTGCCCGCTTAGCGGAGCACGCCTCAAGTGAGGATGCAAAGAAACGTTGTCTCTCCCTCACACCGGGCACAGACATCAATGAGATCAATCTTTTACAGTTACAGACCAAAGATGCGCTAAACCGTCTCTTTAAAGGCGGCCGCATCTCTTTTTCCGGTGTCCATGATATCCGTGACTCCCTTAAACGTTTAGAGATCGGTGCAGCCTTAAGCATCACGGAGCTTTTGCGCGTCTGCTCTCTCCTTGAGGCAGCCAAACGTGCAAAAGCATTTTCCCGCGCCAGCATCGGACATACCGGACCGGACCGTCCTGTTTCAGCAGATGAGACAGACGAACTTCCGGTTGATTCCCTGACCGGATTTTTTGACCAGATCGAACCACTCACACCATTATGTGACGAGATCCGCCGCTGCATCTTATCGGAGGACGAGATCGCGGACGATGCCAGCAGTACGCTCCGCTCCATCCGCAAATCCATGCGTGGCATGAACGATAAGATCCGTGCACAGATGAACTCGATGATCAACAATACAACTACACGCAGTTATTTGCAGGATGCCGTCATTACGATGCGTGACGGCCGCTATTGTCTGCCGGTCAAAGCCGAAGCAAAATCACAGGTTCCGGGTATGGTGCACGACCAGTCATCTTCCGGTTCCACACTCTTTATCGAACCGCTCGCTGTTGTAAACTTAAACAACGAATATAAAGCTCTTCTTATGAAAGAAAAAGAAGAAATTGAAGTCATTCTCGCCAACTTAAGCAACTTAACGGCAGGATACTCCATGCAGCTTCATACTGACTACAATATACTCACCGAACTTGATTTTATTTTTGCAAAAGCAGCTTTCGCTCAGACTTACAACGGTGTTGCTCCGACTTTCAATACCGACGGACGTATCAACATCAAAAAAGGGCGGCACCCGCTGCTCGACACCAAAAAAGTTGTACCGATCGATGTACGTCTCGGAGAAGATTTTACGCTTCTGATCATTACCGGTCCAAACACCGGTGGTAAAACTGTCTCCTTAAAAACAGTCGGTCTTCTGACATTGATGGGGCAGGCAGGACTTCATATTCCGGCTTCTGAGCGTTCGGAACTCGGAATCTTTGAGGAAGTGTTTGCTGATATCGGAGATGAGCAGAGTATTGAACAGTCTTTAAGTACTTTCTCCTCCCATATGACAAACATTACACGCATTTTAAGCCAGGTCAACGACCGCTCCCTCGTGCTTTTCGATGAACTCTGTGCCGGAACTGACCCGACGGAGGGTGCCGCACTTGCGATCTCCATTTTATCGAAATTAAAACTGTACGGTGCGCGTGTCATGGCAACCACTCATTACAGCGAATTGAAAGTATTTGCCCTGCAGACCTCCGGCGTAGAAAATGCCTGCTGTGAATTTGACGTTGAATCATTAAGTCCGACTTACCGCCTGTTGATCGGTATTCCCGGAAAAAGTAATGCGTTTGCGATTTCCACCAAACTTGGTCTGGGTGAGGATATCATCGAGGATGCCAAAGGACGGATCAGCGAAAATGATATGAATTTCGAGGATCTTTTAGCAGATCTTGAAAAGAGCCGCATCACGATTGAAAAAGAACAGCTTGAAATCAACCAGTATAAAGAAGAAATCCAGAAATTAAAAGAACAGCTTGAACAGAAACAGGAACGTTTAGACGCAAGCCGTGACAAGATCCTGCGCGAGGCAAACGAGCAGGCTTACAATATCATCAAAGAGGCCAAAGACCTTGCCGATGAAACGATCCGTAATTTCAATAAATACGGCACCGCACATGCCCCGGTCAGCGAAATGGAAAAAGAGCGCACTAAACTGCGCGATAAGATGAACAACGCACAGAAAAAAATGTCTGACCAGAAAAAGAATGCTGCTCCAAACCATAAAGTTCCCAAAAAACTCCGCATTGGCGACCGCGTCAAAGTCATCAGCATGAATCTAAACGGAACCGTTCACTCCCTGCCAAACGCAAAGGGTGACCTTTATGTACAGATGGGTATTTTACGTTCTCTTGTCAACATCAATGACCTGATCCTGTTAGAGGAAGAAACTTCCCCGACCAGCAAAAAATACGGTCGTACCAGTGCCGGCAAGATCAAAATGAGCAAGTCTGCCTCCGTCTCCACAGAGATCAACCTGATCGGCAAGACCACAGACGAAGCGATCGCTCTTTTAGATAAATACTTGGATGATGCCTACCTTGCACACATTCCGTCCGTGCGTATCGTCCACGGAAAAGGAACCGGTGCACTGCGCAACGCCGTACAGGCACATTTAAAACGTTTAAAATATGTGAAATCATTCCACCTCGGAGAGTATGGCGAAGGTGATGCCGGCGTAACGATTGCCGAATTTAAAGACTGATTTCAGACAAAAAGTAATTTCAGTAAGACAGATTTTATCTGATCCCATGCACAAAGCACTGCCGAAGCAATACCATTTCGTCTGAATTTACAAACAGAATAACAACTAACAGGAGGTAATTTTATGGCAGCAAAACAAAAAATACTGATCGTCGATGATGATAATAATATTGCAGAACTGATCTCTCTTTATCTTACGAAAGAGTGTTTTGATACAAAAATTGTAAATGACGGTGAAGAAGCCTTAAAAGCATTCGAACAGTACAATCCGAACCTGATTCTTCTTGATCTGATGCTTCCGGGCATCGACGGCTATCAGGTATGCCGCGAAGTCCGTGCAAAAGCAAACGTGCCGATCATCATGCTCTCCGCAAAGGGTGAGATTTTTGATAAAGTACTCGGTCTTGAGCTTGGAGCAGATGATTATATCATGAAGCCGTTCGATTCCAAAGAACTTGTTGCCCGCGTCAAAGCCGTTTTGCGCCGTTACCAGCCGGTCAAAATTGAAGAACCTGCTCCTGAATTAAAATGCGTAAAATACCCGGATCTGATCGTCAACTTATCCAACTACTCTGTTATTTATAAGGACAATCCGATCGACATGCCGCCAAAGGAATTAGAGCTTTTATATTTCCTTGCATCCTCGCCAAATCAGGTATTTACCAGAGAACAGCTTCTCGACCATATCTGGGGCTATGAATACATCGGCGACACCCGCACCGTGGATGTCCATGTAAAACGCCTCCGTGAGAAAATAAAGGACAATGACAGCTGGAGTCTCTCGACTGTCTGGGGAATCGGTTATAAGTTCGAGGTTAAAAATATATGAAACGAACACTCTACCCGAAGCTGCTCGGCGGCTATCTGATCTATGGACTGATCTGTTTTATTATTATTTCAACCTTTGGTTACCACATTACGTTTAACTTCTTAGAGCGCCGAGATGCCTCGACGCTCTATCGGGAGTCTGCGCTGATTTCCTCTAACTATGCGGAAAACTATTTTAAGCGTTCCACAACCTTAGAGGAAATGAAAACACAGCTCTCCACCCTAAGCACTTACCTTTCCAGCGAAATCTGGATCATCGATAAGCAGGGACAGATCCTTTTAAACACAGCTTCTGCTACTTCTCCAGCGGAAAATGCAGAGCCGGAAGTAATTCCTGATTTTGACGTAACCGATTTTGGAAGTAAATATTACCGCACTGGAAACTTTTACGGTCATTTTGACACGGAAACTTTAAGTGTTTTTTCGCCAATCACTGTAAATTATAAAGTACGCGGCTATGTGATCATACATAAACCGGTCAGCTCCATCGTCAATTTATCCAACCAGCTGACAAATCTATCCTACCAGACGTTTGCACTTTTATTTTTGGCAGCCTTTGTCGTTTTAGCGCTTTTTACCTGGATCGTCTATATCCCGATCCGCAAAATTGCGCAGGGTGCCAATGAATATGCCTCTGGAAATTTCGAGGCAAAGATCGATGTCCATTCCAACGATGAGATCGGTTATCTTGCCGCCTCGCTCAACTATATGGCAAACGAACTGAACACGCTCGAGGAGGATCAGCGAAAATTCGTATCCAATGTCTCACACGATTTCCGCTCCCCGCTGACCTCAATCAAGGGCTATGTGGAGGCAATGCTCGACGGAACGATCCCGGTGGAAATGCAGGATAAATATTTAAACATCATCCTGTTTGAGACGGAGCGCCTGAACAAATTAACGAAGAGCCTTCTGGAATTAAATAAATTCGGTTCACACGGTGTCATGCTCGATATCACAAGCTTTGATATCAATCATACGATCCGCATGACGGTACAGACTTTTGAGGGAACCTGCATGGAAAAGCATATCAGTTTCAACCTGATCTTAAGCGGCGAAACCCTGTTTGTCTCCGCTGATTTCAGCAAGATCCAGCAGGTACTTTATAACCTGATCGACAATGCGCTCAAATTCAGCCACGCAAACTCCGCAATCACGATCGAGACGACCGAAAAAAATGAGAAAGTCTTTGTTTCCGTCAAAGACACCGGAATCGGTATTCCAAAAGACAGTATCAAAAAGATCTGGGATCGTTTCTACAAGACAGACCTCTCCCGCGGAAAAGACAAGAAGGGTACCGGACTTGGACTTTCCATTGTAAAAGAAATCATCCAGGCACATGGAGAAAATATCAACTGTATCAGCACGGAAGGCGTTGGTACGGAGTTTATCTTTACGCTGCCGTTGGCAAAAGAGCAGAAGGAGCATGCCTAGTGGCATGCTCCTCCTGCTGCATAACAGAGTTGTTAAAATTCAACTTTCTCATTTTTCCTTATTTCATTAACATTGCTTTTGATATTCGGCACACAATCTTTCTAATAATTTAAAATCACAACTGTTATTTACAATACTTGGATTTACTTTATTTATTACTTTTGAGTAAGTTTGTTTTGCTTTATTTCTTATGCGAATTTCATTCTCATTACAAAATTTCCACTCCAGATTTAACAAAATTTTATTAGGATCATCCGCTATTATTCTTTCCTTTATACATTCATCTGGAACTGAAAACATATAGTTAAACCGCAGTGCCCCTTTCACTTTGTTATAGCGTTCAGATTCAATGTTTATCAATATATTATCCGGTTTTTGCATTTTGTAAGATGATACCGGGACATAATATTTATATTCATGAACATCCAAAACTACTCCACATGTAAACTTAGGCAAATTTCCCGGATATTCTATATTCGGAACCTTAGTAAAGTCCCTCTCGTTCATTTCTTCTTTTTGTAAGTATTTAACGTAATCTTTATCTATGTCGTAAAATGATAATGCCATTCTTCCTCCCCCAAAACAATATTTTCATACATTACATAAACCGTCCCATTATTATAAACAATAAAAAAATGCACTTTGTGCGTCTCTCAAATTATCGCAATACCTGTCAAATCTTCACGCCAGCACTCGATTAATTTCCCTCATTACTCACATAAATAAGAGATGGCAAACTCCGCGAACATTCTCTTATCATGAACTAAATAAGAGATGGCAAGCCATCTCTTATTTATCCATTATAATTCGCTCTCAAAAGCGGCGAAGCACTCTAACATTATAACTCGCTCTTAAAAAGTGGCGAAGCACTCCAACATATATAATTCGCTCTCAAAAAGTGGCGAAGCACTCCAATATTATAGAATAACTATCTTTTCAACAATTATTCTCTATGTTTATAGTACGATAAATTTCATTAATTATCAATTACTTTTTGTACTACATCTTTATTTTACCTTCCTACTTCTTTTTCTTCCCTTTCGCCTCCGGCAGCTCCCCATACATCGCAATGAACAATCCCTGCAAAAACTCTTTATGACCCACAGATAGGAAAGTGCCGCTTTTACCGGCTTTACCAACAGCCTGTCATCATAGATACCACCAACGATTTTACCGCGGTAATAAATAATAAATTCGCCCATCATAGCCCGGTATGAGATTTCTTCCAACTCCGCTAACTGTCCTAATATAAATTGTAAATATTCCTTACTTGATGCCATATCCTACTGCTCCTTCCAAAATCCACCCTTATGGAAGTTTTCATTTCCTAACGGTATTGCCGTCAGTCGGAACATCACACATCCGTCCGGACACACGATATCATTCACATATCTGCTGCTTCCGCCAAGATTCTCAAGATCTCCGCCACTTCTAACCGCCTCCATGAGTGGATAAAGCATCATCATTGTTTTTGAGCAGATTCCCTGACCATCTTTATTGACCGGACATCCATAGGTGCAGGTATATTGATCCCCAACCTCTTCCCCATTTCTGCAATAATGTTCTGTGTGATCTCCCCGTAAAAACCCTGTAACTTCTATTTCAAATTCATATTCTTCATTGTACCATTTTTTCATAGCTGGTTGCTTCTCTTAGTAATTTATTGCAACGGGGCAGCGAAAATCTCAAATTGGTATGCAGGCACATTTCTTATCCAACCCGCTTTTTATGTGCTTTCATTTTCTTCATCGCCCAATCATAATGACTGCTTGTATTACTGATAAAATAATTTCCAATACAGCTTCCGCCCACCCATGGATAATAAGTCCTGGTAAAAAGTTCTTCCTGTGAAAACGTATCTAATGCCTCCATCACTCTTTTGTGTGAATCCTTAAACCGTTCGAGTGCCTCTTCTTCGGAAATATTCTGACAGCGCCGAAAGAATACCATATTCATATCACCATACGTTTTCCAGTTATATCCTTCCAGCAGGAATGGCTTATTGCTGCCGTTTTCACGGTTTTTGACCCATTCTAAAAGCAGCAGATGCCACTCATTCAGATGTATCAGTACGTCTCTTAAATTTCTATCACGTCTCCAGTGTGCTTCCTTTTTCTTTTCATCATCCAGAAAATCATACGGTGCACTTTTCTCCGCTTCTGTTCTCCGTTCAATCATAGAAAGCAGTTTCTCATAATTTGTGTTTGCAGCCTCTATTAACTCCTGTTTATTTTTCGGTCTTGCCATTTTCAATCCCTCCATTTTAGCACGGCAACTATATATCATGTTTAGCATAACATCTTTCAACACATATGAACAGACTTCGACCGGAAACTTCGTATGAAACAAATTTTCTTATTTTCATACAACGGCACAAAACAGCCTCGGCTTAGTGCAATTTTCCACTCAAGAATCTAAAAACCACCTTTTGATATCCAAACCTATCTACAACATACAAAAAAGCCAGCCCAGTCTGCATCATCTGCAGCCTGGACTGGCTTTCTTCACGTTCATATATTTTGGATAGTGATTAAACTAACTCAAGTAATACCTCTAAAGCGCCATCACCTTTTCGCTGACCAATCTTTACGATTCTTGTATAACCACCGTTACGGTCTGCATATTTCGGAGCGATCTCATCGAATAATTTAGCAACAAGATCAACTTCTTTGGTGTTTTTCTTTCTTCCGGCAGCTTCAGTCGGAACTTCTTTTACGGTGTAGAGAACTTTTAACATTTCTCTACGAGCATGAAGACGGGATGGCTTATCTTTCTTGATAGTCTTCTCAACTTCATCGTATACAGTAACTTTCTTACCGTCTACAACTTCTTTTACTCTCTTACCGTCTTTATCTTTGCGGGCAACTTTTGCTTTTACAGTAACTTCTTCGTAGTTGTCTTTTTCTTTTACTGCTAAAGCGATGATTCCCTCAGCGATTTTGCGAACCTCTTTTGCTTTTGCTTCTGTGGTAACGATCTTACCATTGTTTAATAATGCTGTTACCTGACCTCTTAATAATGCTTTTCTCTGGCTAGAGGTTCTGCTTAATTTACGATACTTTGCCATTTTTAATATCCTCCATTTTGTGGAACATCCGGCCACGCGCTTTGGACTTACTTACCGGACGCCATATTCTTGTTTCGGAGTGATTCTGTGATACCGCACAGTGCCATTCCAAGTGCCACTCATGATCCGTGTGTCAGAATCTCGTCTGCCTCATCCCTCTGACTGTCTCTGACGCATTTCCTCGTCAGGCATATCAGAGCAACAAATGCATACACTCTGCACACCAGACATACTTCATGCCGCATGGTCTTACTGTTTCTGCCTGTATCGGGGAATGTAAAGCGCTCGCTTTACTCCTCTCCCTGGTTTAACTGAAGTCCTAACTCTTTTAATTTGGCGAGAACTTCTTCTAATGATTTACGTCCTAAGTTACGAACCTTCATCATATCTTCCGGTGTTCTGTTTGTCAGTTCTTCGACTGTGTTAATGCCGGCTCTCTTCAAACAGTTATAAGAACGAACGGAAAGCTCTAGTTCATCGATATTCATCTCAAGAACTTTTTCTTTTGCATTGTCCTCTTTCTCGATCATGACATCAGCCTGCTGAGCAGCTTCGGAAAGATCGATGAAAAGACTTAAATGCTCACTTAAAACCTTAGCAGCTAAGCTGACTGCCTCGTCTGGCTCTAAGGTACCGTTTGTATAAACGTCCAAAGTAAGCTTATCATAGTCTGTAATCTGACCAACACGGGTATTTTCAATTAAAAGATTTACTCTTTCTACCGGTGTATAGATAGAGTCGATAGCGATAACGCCGATCGGAATGTCCTCTGTCTTATTTTTGTCTGCACTTACATAGCCTCTGCCATTGGTAATGGTAAGCTCCATGTAAAGCTTGCAGTCAGGTCCGCCATTTAAATTGGCAATTACCAGATCCGGATTTAAAATCTGAATATCAGAATCAACCTGGATATCTGCTGCTGTGACTACACCTTCGCCCTCGAATTCAATGTAAGCAACTTTAGGTTCATTTGTAGAGCTGTTATTTCTGATGGCAAGATTTTTGATATTCATAATAATCTCAGTTACATCTTCCTTAACGCCAGGAATGGAACTGAATTCATGTAAAACACCGTCGATCTTAACCTGGCTGACAGCAGCACCCGGTAAAGAAGAAAGCATGATTCTTCTTAAAGAATTACCAAGTGTCGTACCATAGCCTCTTTCCAAAGGTTCTACAACAAACTTTCCGTACTTCTTGTCTTCTGAAATTTCTGCGATTTCAATTTTTGGTTTTTGAAAATCGAACACTACAAAGTCCCTCCTTCTCGGGTAATTTGCTTAACTATTACTTAGAATATAACTCGACGATAAGCATCTCATCAACAGGAACGTCGATCTGCTCTCTGGAAGGTAATTCTTTTACAGTTCCCTGTAATTTCTCAGCGTCAACATCTAACCACTCCGGAACTAATCTTCCGCCGGTAACTTCAACGATGTCTTTCATTCTCTGAAGACCTTTGTTCTTCTCTTTGATCTCGATAACATCGCCAGCTTTTACTAAGTAAGAAGGAATGTTAACCTGTTTGCCATTTACTAAGATGAACTTGTGGTCAACGATCTGTCTTGCTTCTTTTCTTGTTCTAGCGAATCCCATACGGAATACAACGTTATCTAATCTGGACTCTAACATGGTCATTAAGTTTGTACCAGTCATGCCCTTCATCTGATCAGCTTTCACATAGTAGTTGTGGAAAGGTTTTTCCAGAACACCATAGATGAATTTAGCTTTCTGTTTTTCTCTTAACTGAAGTCCGTACTCGGAAACTTTCTTATTTGCTCTCTTTAACTCTCTGTTGGATTTTTTATCATATCCAAGGTAACTTGGCTCTAAACCAAGTGATCTACATCTTTTCAGAACAGGAACTTTATTTACTGCCATCTTCGTCTTTCCCTCCTAATTAAACTCTTCTGCGTTTTGGTGGACGACATCCATTGTGAGGTACTGGAGTTACGTCTTTGATGCTGGTAACCTCAAGACCACATGCAGAAAGTGCACGGATCGCTGCTTCTCTTCCTGAACCCGGTCCTTTAACCATAACATCTACGGTCTTTAATCCGTGGATTAAAGCTGCTTTTGTAGCTGTCTCAGCTGCCATCTGTGCAGCATATGGAGTAGATTTCTTTGAACCTCTAAATCCAAGACCACCGGCACTTGCCCATGATAAAGCATTACCTTCAGCATCTGTGATAGTTACGATTGTATTATTAAAAGATGACTGAATATGTGCCTGTCCGCGTTCAACGTTTTTCTTTACACGCTTTTTTGTCACTTTTTTTGTAACTTTAGCCATATCTAAACTAACCTACTTTCTCTAAAATATAAAATATCGACTGATACGAATGATTTCTTCTTGTTTGCTACAATACACAAAGAGAACTTCCTCTATGCTGCATTATTTTTTCTTATTTGCAACGGTGCGCTTTGGACCCTTACGTGTTCTAGCGTTTGTCTTTGTCTTCTGTCCACGAACCGGAAGACCTTTTCTGTGACGGATTCCACGATAGCATCCGATCTCCTGAAGTCTCTTGATGTTGAAAGCGATCTCTCTTCTTAAATCACCTTCTACTAACTGAGTCTCATCGATTACTGCGCTGATTCTCTTTACTTCATCGTCTGTTAAATCTCTGACACGAGTATCAGGATTTACGTTTGCTGCTGCAAGGATACGGCTAGAGCTTGTTCTACCAATTCCGTAGATGTATGTCAAACCGATTTCGATGCGTTTTTCTCTTGGTAAATCTACACCTGCAATACGAGCCATGTGCTTTTTAACCTCCATTAATTCATCCGATGCATTTTGCACCTGTTATATTGTTTCATTTTTCAAATCACCTGACGCTGTGACTTTATTTCAGAAATCATCTGAGACAGCTCCGTTGTCAGCGGCCTGAAATGTGTGTCCCATCCGTCTTTCTTCTTATTTGGATATGTCCCTTCTATGTCCTCGGTATGTAGACATAAAAAAGCAGCTATCCCGGCTGTTTGATTATGATAACAGTGTGAACAACCCTACCAGGCGTTCCACTGCAGCCGCACATAATTTGGCGGGTTTTAGCTCATTAAAAATGCGCATATTACCCCATTCGCACAAATAAGACAAGAACTGAATCAGCCCTGTCTCTGTTTGTGTTTCGGATTCTCACAGATAATTCTGATGCTTCCTTTTCTCTTGATGACTTTGCATTTTTCGCAAATAGGTTTAACTGATGATCTTACCTTCACAGCAAATCCTCCTTTCTTAACAAGGCTCTTTTCTGTGCTGTTGCAGCAAAATGCGCACGCACAAAAAGGCACTATCCAAAAGTGTCCGTTTAGCATTATAGCACGGACACTGTTTAGAAGTCAACTATTTTTTTGAATAAGATCTTTCATAAAAATCTTATTTGTCTCTCCAGATGATTCTTCCCTTTGTCAAGTCATATGGAGACATCTCGATGGTAACTTTATCACCCGGTAAAATACGAATAAAGTTCATGCGAAGTTTTCCGCTGATAGTTGCTAAAATCTGATGTCCATTCTCTAACTCCACCTTGAAAAATGCATTCGGGAGTTTCTCAACAACGGTTCCTTCTACTTCAATTACGTCTGCTTTTGACATTGAATAAATCCTCCTGTTTTATGATTCCTGTCTGCCCTCATTCATTTGGCAGTACTGTTTGATTGCTCTTTTTACTGTAAGATCTGATAAGTTTTCTTCCAAAATCTCCGTAACTTCTATCGGTAGATTTTTGATAATCTGAATATGCTTTGCATTTTTTTTCTTTGGCATGTCCAGGGTACGGGTCGTTCCGTTTACCAGATATACAAATTTTTCATCTTTTTCTTTGATAAGATAAATCTGATTTTTGTCGTGTCCCGACTTGGATCTTGCAAATTCCATTTCTGAAATATCCTCCGGTTCTTTTCTATATGCTTTACAGAATTGGATCATTACTCCAGATTCCTTCGGCGATCTCAGAATCCGTAAGTGATAATATCTCCGGTTTTCCTTCCCGAATCAGGATGGTATTTTCATAATGAGCCGACAGATCCATATCCTGTGTGACGACCGTCCAGTCATCATCCATCCATACGACTCTTTCTGTTCCCAGATTTATCATCGGTTCCACCGCTAATGTCATTCCGGCTCTCAGCTTAATGCCCCTGCGGAATTTGCGGTAATTTGGGATCTCCGGATCCTCATGCATATGTGTACCGATTCCGTGTCCACATAAATCCCGTACCACACCATAGCCAAAACTCTCGGCATAATCACCGATTGCACCGGAAATATCATGCAGATGATTTCCTGCCACCGCATATTTCATTCCTTCAAAAAAGCTCTGTCTGGTACGTTCGATCAGAAGTCTTGCATCCTCAGTGATCTCACCTACACCATGTGTTCTTGCGGCATCTGACTGATAGCCCTTATAAATCACGCCGGTATCAAGACTCACAATATCTCCCTCTTCAATGATTCTGTCTTTGCGCGGAATCCCGTGTACAACTTCTTCATTGATGGAGACACAGACGGATGCCGGATATCCCTGATAATTCTTAAAAGATGGTTCGCACCCAAAACTCCGAATCATTTCCTCCCCAATCCTGTCAATATCAAGTGTCGACATTCCGGGTTTTAATTCTTTTTTTAATCCCTCATGCACCTTTGCAAGGATTTTTCCTGCCTGGCGCATCAGTTCTATTTCCTGGGAAGATTTTATTGTTACAGCCATTACTCCGGTTCCTCTACTCGCCTAAAATCGCAACGATATCTGCAAATACCTTTTTCATCGGCTGCGTACCGTCAACTGTTTTTAAGATACTCTGTTTTTTGTAATAATCGATCAATGGCTGAGTCTGCTCATGATATACGGTAAGTCTCTTCTGAACGGTCTCCGGTTTATCATCATCTCTTAAGACAACCGGCTGTCCGCATCTGTCGCAGATTCCCTCCACCTTTGTCGGAATGGAAACAATGTGGTATGTAGCACCACAGTTTAAACAAGCACGTCTTCCGCTCATACGGTTTACGATGTTCTCATCCGGTACATCTACATCAATCGCATAATCCATTTTTTCATTGATCTTCTCAAGTGCAGCTGTAAGTGCTTCTGCCTGTGGAATGGTTCTTGGAAAACCATCAAGTACAAATCCATTCTCACAGTCATCCTGTTTGATTCTGTCCATAACAAGATCGCAGGTCAGCTCATCCGGCACTAATAAGCCCTGATCCATATACTGTTTTGCTTTATTTCCAAGTTCGGTTCCGTTTTTGATGTTCGCACGGAAAATATCTCCTGTTGAGATATGCGGAATATGATATTTATCAGCAATCTGTTTTGCCTGTGTTCCTTTTCCTGCTCCCGGAGCTCCTAACATGATAATCTTCATAAAATTCTCCCTTCCTGCGTTGTTTTTTGCGCATCTCAAGCTTTGTGCGTAAGCACTAATCTTGCGTGTGAAAAATCTTATTTTTCACAGCAATACCTCCATTGTCCAAAATACCTTCATCATACAAATATCGCTTAATAGGAAAGTAACGCTGAACTTAAAAAGCCCAGCGTTGCTCCTTTGCCAATCTGACAGCATGCTGTCAGATTAATCATTTAAAAATCCCTTATAGTAACGAACACGCATCTGTGATTCGATCTGTTTTAATGTCTCAATGACAACACCTACGATAATGATGATAGATGTTCCACCGAACGATACATCTGCACCGAACACTCCGTTGAAGAAAATCGGGACAAATGCGATAAATGCAAGTGCTACTGCTCCTATAAATACGATGTAATTTAACATCCGGTTCAGATAATCACTGGTTGGTTTACCAGGTCTGATACCCGGAATAAATCCGCCGGCTTTCTTCATATTATTAGCAATCTCTAATGGATTGAATGTAATTGAAGTATAGAAGTAAGCGAAAGCAATGATGAGTACGATATATACCACCAGTCCGATGGAATAAACCGGCTCTTTTGGATTGCACCAGTTTGACTGAGACATTCCTTTTAAAATCTTGCTTCCGATACCGGTTCCGTTTCCTTTTCCAAGAAGACTTGCAATGATAACCGGTGTCTGCAACAGAGACTGTGCAAAGATAACCGGGATAACGCCGCCGGTATTAACCTTTAATGGGATATATGTTGACTGTCCGCCAACCTGTTTTCTTCCCTGAATCTTTTTGGAATACTGAACCGGAATTCTTCTCTCACCGCCCTGTAAGAATACGACAAATACGACCATTGCAACAATAATTGCAATAATGATCACTGCCGCAAGAATTCCCTTCGGTATGGATTTTCCTGTGATGAACTGCTGATACAGTGTACCCATATCATTTGGAACACGGGAGATGATGTTAATGGTAAGTACGATAGAGATACCATTTCCAACACCTTTTTCTGTAATACGTTCACCGATCCACATTAATACTGCTGATCCTGCAGTTAATGTGAAGATAACCATAATAATTGTAAGAATACCATCACTCTGCAGCATCTGACCTCTCTTAAAGCTGATTGCCATTGCAATCGCCTCGATCAAGGCAAGAGCTACGGTAAGATATCTGGTAATCTCTGCAATCTTTTTACGTCCTTCTTCTCCGTCACGCTGCATCTCTTCCAATTTTGGAATTGCGATAGTGAGAAGCTGCATAATAATGGATGAAGTAATATACGGTGTAATGTTCAATGCAAAGATTGACATGTTATAGAATGATCCACCGGTAATTGCATCAAAAAATCCCATTCCATCTGCGGTCTGACTTGCAAACCAGTTTGAAAACAGTTCATTGTTAACACCAGGAATCGGAAGCTGACTTCCGATCCTGATTACAACTAACATGAGAAATGTAAAAATAATTCTGTTTCGAATATCTTTAATCTTGAATGCATTACGGAGTGTTTCCAGCATTAGATCACCTCTGCTTTTCCACCAAGAGCCTCAATTTTTTCTTTTGCAGCTGCGCTGAATGCATTTGCCTGAACGGTGAGTTTCTTAGTAAGTTCGCCATTACCCAGAATCTTAACTCCATCTCTAGGATTCTTAACGATACCAGCCTCGATTAATGTTTCTACTGAAACAACGGAATCGTTCTCAAATGCCTCAAGAGCGGAAAGGTTGATTCCGATGATTGTCTTAGAGTTTCTGCATTTGAAACCTCTCTTTGGCAATCTTCTGTATAACGGCATCTGACCACCTTCAAAACCTGGTCTAGGAGCTCCGGAACGAGCTTTCTGTCCCTTGTGTCCCTTACCAGCAGTCTTACCGTTTCCTGAACCGTGTCCACGTCCTCTTCTGAAATTATCGCTATGTGCAGAACCTGCTGCTGCCTGTAAATTGGATAAGTCCATTACTGACACCTCCTTATCTTATTATTAGATCTCTTCTACCTTTACATAAGGTGCTACTTTACGAAGTGCACCTGCTGTTGCTGCATTATCCGGCAGCTCAACAGTTTTATATAACTTATTCAGTCCAAGTGCTTCGATTGTTTTTTTGTTCTTTGGAACAGCACCGATTGTAGATTTTACAAGTGTTACTTTTAATTTCTTATCTGCCATCTTAAAACTCCTCCTTAACCTACAATCTCTTCAACTGATTTTCCACGAAGTTTTGCAACTTCTTCCGGGGATTTTAACTGACTTAAAGCATTGATTGTTGCAAGAACAACGTTCTGCTTGTTGTTAGATCCCAGAGATTTTGTACGGATATTTTTAATACCAGCCAGCTCACATACGTTACGAGCAGGACCACCGGCGATGATACCAGTACCTTCTGGAGATTTCTTTAATAATACAGATGCACCTGTATGTTTTCCGGTAACATCATGTGTAACACTGCCAACCTCATCTAATTTTACAGTGATGAGTTTCTTCATAGCATCTTCTTTTCCTTTGCGGATTGCTTCCGGAATCTCGGATGCTTTTCCTAAGCCAGCACCAACATGGCCATTGCCGTCGCCGACAACAACTAAAGCTGTAAAACGGAAGTTACGTCCACCTTTAACAACTTTTGTTACACGTTTAATTGATACCACTTTTTCGTTTAATTCTAATTGACTAGCATCAATGATTTCACGTTTCATGTTTTGCGTTTCCTCCTATTAAAAGTCTAAACCAGCTTCTCTTGCTGCTTCGGCTAATGCCTTTACCTTACCTGCATATATAAAGCCGCCTCTATCAAAGACAACCGTTGAAATACCCTTGTCTAAAGCTTTCTTTGCAATAACAGTACCAAGCTTAGCTGCTGCTTCGACGTTATTGGTCTTCTCTAACTCTGCTTTTACATCCTTATCAAGTGTAGATGCAGAAACAAGTGTATTTCCAACTGTATCGTCAATAATCTGAGCGTACATATGATTATTACTTCTGAAAACAGCCAGACGTGGTCTCATCGCTGTACCTGCAAGATGATGACGCATTCTTCTATGTTTGTTTTCGCGAACTGCTGTTCTTGATTTCTTACTAACCATTTTTCGTCACTCCTTTAATTATTTCTTACCAGTCTTACCAACTTTACGTCTAATAACTTCATCAGCATATTTGATACCTTTTCCTTTGTAAGGCTCAGGTCTTCTCTTATCTCTGATTTCAGCTGCGTATTGGCCAACTTTTTCTTTATCGATACCAGATACAATGATTTTATTTCCATCAACTTTGGACTCAAGTCCTTCCGGATCTTCCATCTCAACCGGATGAGAATATCCTAAGTTCAGTGTGAGCACTTTACCAGCTTTAGAAGCTCTGTAACCAACACCGTTAACCTCGAGTTCCTTGGTATATCCATTGGTAACACCAACAACCATGTTGTTGATCAGTGTTCTTGTTAATCCGTGTAAGGATTTCATTTTTTTCAAATCGTTAGGTCTTGTAACGATGATCTCGTCACCCTCTAATTTGATGTCCATCTCAGATGGAAGGGTTCTTTCCAGAGTTCCCTTAGGACCTTTTACAGTCACATGATTATTTTCTGCAATATCCACTGTAACACCAGCCGGAACTGCGATTGGCATTCTTCCTATACGTGACATGCCCGTACCTCCTAAATTTTTTTGTGACAACAGATCGCATGACCTGCCATCGTGAATGTATAATTGCGGCTTACGCCGTAGTTACCTGATTCTTTAAGAACCTTCTCTCCCAGGTTGCTATAACCCGGAAGAAATGAAAGTTTTAAATAACATTGTATGAAAGGCTTAAAATATACCGAAAGAACCGAAGGTTCTTTCAATTTTGTCCGTCCAATGGCGGGCAAAATTTACCATACGAATGCTAATACTTCGCCGCCAACCTGAAGCTTTCTAGCCTCTTTATCAGTTACGATACCCTGGTTGGTAGAAAGGATTGCGATTCCTAAACCGCCAAGTACTCTTGGAAGCTCATCCTTGCCTGCGTATACACGAAGACCCGGTTTTGAGATTCTCTTAAGTCCTGTGATGATCTTCTCATTCTTATCTGCACCATATTTTAATGTGATGCGGATTGTTTTGAAGTTACCATCTTCAACGATATCATATTTTGCGATATATCCTTCATCTACAAGAATATCTGCGATTGCGATTTTCATTTTAGATGCCGGAACATCAACTGTATCATGTTTAGCAGTATTTGCATTACGGATTCTTGTAAGCATATCTGCGATTGGATCACTTGTTGTCATGATGTATATTTCCTCCTTTATTAAGTTACTGTGCCGCACATAGCGGACACAGCCGTCTGATTACCAGCTTGCTTTCTTAACGCCTGGTATCTGGCCTTTGTATGCTAATTCACGGAAACATACTCTGCAGATTCCGTATTTTCTTAAAACAGAATGTGGACGTCCACAAATTTTGCAACGTGTGTAAGCTCTGGTAGAGAACTTTGGTTTACGCTGCTGTTTTACTTTCATAGATGTTTTAGCCATTAAAATTCCCTCCTATTATTTGGCGAACGGCATATTGAACAATGTCAATAACTCACGAGCTTCTTCGTCTGTTTTTGCTGTGGTAACGAAAATGATATCCATACCACGAACTTTATCAACTTTATCATACTCGATCTCCGGGAAGATTAACTGCTCTTTGATACCAAGGGCATAGTTTCCACGGCCGTCAAATGCATTCGGGTTAACACCTCTGAAGTCACGTACACGCGGTAATGCAAGGTTGATTAAACGATCCATAAACTCGTACATCTTCTCGCCACGCAGTGTTGTCTTACAACCGATTGCCATTCCTTCTCTGATCTTGAAGTTTGCAATCGCGTTTTTAGCTTTTGTAGGAACTGCTTTCTGACCTGTGATTGTCTCCATATCTTTGATTGCAGCTTCTAATAATTTTGCGTTCTCTTTTGCTTCGCCAACGCCCATGTTTACAACGATCTTATCGAGCTTCGGCACTTCCATGATATTTTTATATCCAAATTTTTTGATCATAGCATCTACGATCTCATTCTGGTACTGTTCTTTAAGTCTGCTCAACTGTTTTGCCTCCTCTCTTCAATTAATCGATCACTTCGCCTGTTTTCTTTGCGAAACGTACTTTTTTATCTCCATCCATCTTGAAACCTACGCGGGTAGCTGTTCCTTTGTGAAGATACATAACGTTTGAAATGTCAACAGGTCCCTCCTGATGGATGATACCACCCTGCTGATTAGCCATGCTTGGTTTTGCATGTTTTGTCACCATGTTGATACCCTCTACCAGAACGGTATTGTTCTTTGTATTTACAGCAATAACTTTGCCTTCTTTGTCTTTATCTTTACCAGCGATCACTTTGACCATATCGCCTTTTTTAATTTTCATGGTTGCCATATCCTGGTCCTCCTACAATACTTCCGGAGCTAAGGAAACAATTTTCATGAACTGTTTCTCACGAAGCTCTCTTGCTACTGGTCCAAAAATACGTGTTCCTCTTGGAGTTTTGTCATCTTTAATAATAACTGCTGCGTTTTCATCAAATTTGATATAAGAACCGTCTTTACGACGTGCGCCTTTTACTGAACGAACAACTACAGCTTTTACGACATCACCTTTTTTAACAACACCGCCTGGTGTTGCCTCTTTGACCGTAGCAACTACTACATCACCAATATTCGCATATCTTCTAGTAGATCCACCCATAACACGAATAACGAGTAACTCTCTTGCTCCTGTGTTATCGGCTACCTTAAGTCTACTTTCCTGTTGTACCATGCTTGTAGCCTCCTTTAATTATTTTGCTCTTTCCATGATTTCTACAAGTCTCCATCTCTTATCTTTCGATAATGGTCTTGTCTCCATAACTTTTACTTTATCACCGATCTTACATTCGTTATTCTCGTCATGAGCTTTTAATTTGTATGTTTTCTTAACGATCTTGTTGTAAAGAGGATGTCTTACGTTATCCTGGATTGCAACAGTGATTGTTTTATCCATCTTGTCGCTTACAACAATACCAACACGTGTTTTTCTAAGATTTCTTTCTTCCACGACCGATTAATCTCCTTTCTGGAATCCTACTGCGCAACTTTTTCTTTCTCAGTAATGATTGTCTGAATTCTTGCAATATTCTTTCTTACTTCTTTGATTCTGCTTGTGTTGTCCAGCTGATTCGTTGCGTTCTGGAATCTCAAATTGAAAAGTTCTTTTTTAGCTTCTACTAACTGCGCATTTAAGTCTGTTACAGACTGGCCTTTTAATTCTTCTAAATATTTACTAGTTTTCATTTGATACACCGCCTTCTAAATCTGCACGTGAAACTACTTTACATTTGCAAGGTAATTTGTGTGTAGCAAGACGTAACGCTTCTTTCGCAACGTCTTCCGGAACACCGGAGATTTCAAATAATACACGACCTGGTTTCACAACGGCTACCCAGTACTCTGGAGCACCCTTTCCTTTACCCATACGAACACCCATAGGTTTATGAGTAATTGGTTTCTCTGGGAAAATTTTGATCCAAACTTTACCACCACGTTTGATATATCTTGTCATCGCAACACGGGCTGCCTCGATCTGATTTGCTTTGATCCAGCATGGCTCAGTTGAAATAATACCGTACTCACCATAAGTGATCGTATTACCTCTTGTTGCCTTTCCGCTCATAGAACCACGGAACTGTTTACGATGTTTTACTCTCTTTGGCATTAACATTACTGTACTCCTCCTTCCTTATTAGCTCTTGTCGGAAGTACCTCGCCTTTGTAGATCCAAACCTTAACACCAACTTTACCGTAGGTTGTATCTGCCTCAGCGAATCCATAATCAATATCAGCTCTTAATGTCTGAAGCGGAATAGTTCCCTCTGAATAGAACTCTGTACGAGCCATATCAGCACCGCCAAGACGTCCGGAACAGGATGTTTTGATTCCCTTTGCTCCTGATTTCATGGTTCTTCCCATGCAGGATTTCATTGCTCTACGGAAAGAAACACGGTTCTCTAACTGTAATGCAATGTTCTCAGCTACTAACTGAGCATCACGATCCGGTCTTTTAACTTCTTTGATATCAACAACTAATTTCTTATCTGTGAATTTCTGAACTTCGCCTTTGATCTTCTCGATCTCAGCTCCGCCTTTTCCGATTACTACACCCGGTTTAGCTGTGTAGATAATAACTTTCACACGGTCAGATGCTCTCTCGATCTCGATCTTAGAAACACCTGCTGCATATAATTTCTTTTTCAGATATGTTCTGATATTGTAATCTTCTACTAAGAAATCTGCAAAATCTGCTTCCGCATACCATTTAGAGTCCCAGTCTTTGATAACGCCGACTCTTAAGCCATGTGGATTAACTTTCTGTCCCATATTTGACCTCCTTATTTCTCGTCAAGCACGATTGTGATGTGGCTCATTCTCTTCTCGATTCTGTAAGCTCTACCCTGTGCTCTCGGTCTGATTCTCTTCATTGTCGGTCCTTTATTTGCGTAGCACTCTGCAACATAAAGGTTTTCTGCTTTCATTCCATTGTTGTTCTCAGCGTTTGCGATTGCTGACTCTAATAATTTCTTTACTAAGCTTGAAGCATATCTCGGATTGTATGTTACGATAGCTAATGCTGTCTGAACATCCTTTCCACGGATTGCGTCTAATACGAAACAAGCTTTCTGAACAGACACTCTTGCGTAAGATAACTTAGCGGAAGGTCTGGTATCTTTTACTTCATTTCTCTCTCTTTTAATCTGACTTCTATGTCCCTTAGCCATGGATGAAACCTCCTTTCAAATATCTTATCTAACGCCTGATTTCTTTTCGTCTTTTCCATGTCCTCTGTAAGTTCTTGTTGCAACGAACTCACCAAGTTTATGTCCAACCATATCCTCTGTTACATATACAGGTACATGTTTTCTTCCGTCATGAACAGCGATGGTATGACCAACGAACTGAGGGAAGATTGTAGAACGACGTGACCATGTCTTAATAACAGATTTGTCACCGGATGCATTCATAGCGTCTACTTTTTTCAGCAGGCTTGCATCAGCGAATGGTCCTTTTTTTAATGAACGAGCCATAATTTACCTCCTATTTTGTCAGTCCCCTTTACACACTGCCGTGTGTTTCCTCGGACTCCGAACATCTTGTTTATTATATCAGAGATTACCGGAAGAAGCAAGTAAAACTTCTCCCGGTTTTCCAATTTTTTATTATTTTTTTCAAAGACCGGAAGAAGCGTCTCTTATCTCTCCCCGGATCACCGTTGTGAACCGGAAGAAACCGTCCTTGCTTCTTCCAAGCCTTAAAATAAGCGCCAGCTTATTTTAAGGCTTTTCCATCTCTACGTCTTACGATTAACTTGTTAGAAGCTTTATTCTTCTTTCTAGTCTTAAGACCAAGAGCAGGTTTACCCCAAGGAGTACATGGACCCGGACGTCCGATCGGAGCACGTCCTTCACCACCTCCGTGTGGATGGTCATTCGGGTTCATAACAGAACCGCGGACTGTTGGGCGAACGCCCATATGACGTTTACGTCCTGCTTTACCGATGTTAACTAAGTTGTGGTCACCGTTTCCGATAACACCGATGGTTGCACGGCATTTTAAAGGTACCATACGCATCTCGCCTGAAGGAAGACGAAGTGTTGCATATTTTCCTTCTTTTGCCATTAACTGAGCGCTCATACCAGCGGAACGAACTAACTGTCCGCCCTTGCCCGGATATAACTCAACGTTGTGTACCTGAGTACCGACTGGGATATTCTCAAGCGGTAAGCAGTTACCAACACGAACTTCTGCTGTTGCACCACTCATAACAGTCATTCCGTCTGTTAATCCCTGTGGAGCAAGGATATAAGCTTTCTCACCATCTGCGTAGCAGATTAAAGCGATGTTAGCTGTTCTGTTCGGATCGTACTCGATTCCGACTACTTTAGCCGGGATTCCGTCTTTACCGTTTCTCTTGAAATCGATAACTCTGTATTTTCTTCTGTTTCCACCACCATGGTGTCTTACAGTGATTTTACCCTGATTGTTACGACCAGCATTCTTCTTTAAAGAAGTTACCAGAGATTTTTCCGGAGTTGTTTTTGTGATCTCGGAGAAATCAGAGCCAGTCATATTTCTTCTGGAAGGTGTATATGGGTTATATGTCTTAATTCCCATTGTTGTTCTCCTTTCGATGTTTGTTATCGCGCATCGCTGCGCTTAGGTTGCAATCGAACGTTGTTTTTCTTACAGACCAGCGAAGATCTCGATGTCTTTGCTGTCTTCTGTTAACTGTACGATAGCTTTCTTTGTCTTAGCAGTTTTTCCGTAAACCATTCCACGTCTTTTATTTTTTCCGTCCATGTTCATGGTATTAACGCTGGCAACTTTTGTGCCTTCGAACATTTTTTCAACTGCTTCTTTAATCATGGTCTTGTTTGCTTCCGGATGAACTAAGAAAGTATATTTCTTCTCAGCCATAGCTGCCATGGATTTCTCGGTGATAACCGGTTTGAGGATTACATCATAATACTGTACGTTTGCCATTATGCATACACCTCCTCGATAGTCTTAACAGCGTCTTTTGTTACAACAACTGTATCATATTTTAATACATCAAATACGTTTAACTCGTTTGTCTGAGCAGTTTTAACAGTCGGAACATTGCTTGCAGATTTGATCACGTTTGTATCCATATCGTTCAATACAACTAATGCTTTCTCAACTTTTAAGTTGTTCAGAACCTGAACGAAGTTCTTTGTTTTGATAGAGTCAAGTTTTAACTCGTCAACAACGATGAACTTGCTCTCATTTACTCTGGATGTGAGTGCAGATTTTAATGCTGCTCTCTTCTCTTTTTTGTTTAATTTGAAAGAGTAGTCTCTTGGTACCGGAGCAAATACAACTCCACCATGAGTCCACTGTGGAGCTCTTGTTGAACCCTGTCTTGCATGACCGGTTCCTTTCTGTCTCCATGGTTTTCTACCACCACCGCGAACTTCAGAACGTGTTTTTGCTTTCTGAGTTCCCTGACGGTTATTTGCAAGCTGCTGAAGTACTGCCATGTGTACGAGATGCTCGTTAACTTCTACTCCGAAAACAGCATCGTTTAACTCCAGGCTTCCTACTTCTTTGCCTTCCATATTATAAACAGCTACGTTAGCCATTGTTGTTTCCTCCTTTCCTATCTAGCACTATTTACCTGCTTTTACAGTTTCTTTGATTGTTACCATGCATTTCTTAGCGCCTGGTACAGCACCTTTTACTAAGAGCAGGTTGTTCTCAGCGTCAACTCTTACAACTTCAAGATTCTGTGTTGTAACTTTTACGCTTCCCATATGTCCAGGCATTCCTTTTCCCTTGAATACACGGCTCGGTGAAGAACATGCACCGTTGGAACCCTGATGACGATGGAATTTAGAACCATGAGCCATAGGACCTCTATGCTGTCCTAATCTCTTGATAGCGCCCTGGAAACCTTTACCTTTGGAAATTGCAGTAGCGTCGATTTTGTCGCCCTCTGCAAAGATATCAGCTTTGATAACATCTCCAAGTTTGTACTCGTCTGCGTTCTCAAATTTGAACTCTCTGACGTATCTCTTTCCGGATACACCAGCTTTTGCAAAGTGTCCCATCTGAGCTTTGTTTACGCCATGTCTGTTTCTGATTTCTTTCTTACCATTTGCATCTTTGCTGACAACTTTTTCTTTCTTGTCTGCATATGCAACCTGAACTGCGCTGTATCCGTCGTTCTCCACAGTTTTGATCTGTGTTACGGAGCAAGGACCAGCTTCCAATACAGTAACCGGCACTAATACGCCGTCTGCGTTGAAGATTTGAGTCATTCCGACTTTTGTTGCTAAAATCGCTTTCTTCATTCTTTTACCTCCTGTTTACTCTACAGCGGAACGCTTCATGCCCATCGATGTGGGGTAGCGGAACCGTTCATCCTAGAAAGTCCATATAAGTGGATGTGGAAAACCACATAGAATGGAGGCTGATGCCGAACATTCTTTGCTTCTATATAAAACCCTTCAGGATATTAACAAATTTGTTTGAAGAATTATTTATTCTTCATTTTGATATCGATGTATACACCAGCCGGCATCTCTAAACGAGATAAAGCATCAACTGTTTTCTGAGTTGGTGTTACGATATCGATCAGTCTTTTATGAGTTCTCTGCTCGAACTGCTCGCGGGAATCCTTATATTTGTGAGTAGCTCTTAAGATAGTAACTACTTCCTTCTTAGTAGGAAGAGGTACCGGTCCGCTCACCTGTGATCCGTTCTTCTTTACAGTCTCGATGATTTTTTTTGCTGATGAATCTACTAATTCGTGATCATAAGCTTTTAATGTGATTCTCATTACTTGACTTGCCATAAAAAAAGTCGCCTCCTTTTCGCACTTTTGCAAGCGATAAACTCGCTTTGGTACGACAAGCGGTGACTGCACACATTCCCGTGCGTATCATGAGCTTTTACCCATAAAAAGAAACTTCTCCGCACCATCGAATGCTAGGAGTTCTTCTGACAGCCTTCCGGTCTGCCCGCACGTTGTTTCTACTTTGTAGATGTTACTCGTATACAGTGACTTGTCGCCAGTTTCCTAACTTGACATTCGCTCCACGGAAAACCTGCCATATCGGCAGCAACCTCACGCTTCTACGCTATCAATGTCACAGCATTGCTTAGTATACACGATAATTTTGTGAAATGCAAGTATTTTTTCCATTTTTCTTTCATATTTTTTTGCGGGTTTCTTTGTCAATGTAACCCCCGTCTTCCCCTGCCACTCTTTCCTTTTTTATTCTGCTAATGTTTTATACTTTTTGTGGCTTTTCTGTGCGCATATGATATAATGAACGCAAGTGAGTCAACATGCCTGCATGATTGACGAACGGTGAATTGGAACATGTGCTGGTTTTGCACATGCTATAATGTGCGTAAGTAATGAGCAGTGCCAAATGAGTGAAAAACAAAAAATGACTGCTTGCAGGCACTTTTTTGTTTTTTGCTCATTTGATAGGGCGGTGCTAGGTGCCGGTGGCACCTGTTTAGCACGGACCGAAGTGGAACGTAGATGCCCGTCAGACCAGGAAATCTCTGATTTTCTGGTCTGGCACTGCGTACTCAAGTACATTCAAATCAGACTATTATTAGAGGAGTTACCATATCATGAAGATCATTATCGTAGGCTGTGGCAAGGTGGGCTATACTCTCGTAGAGCAGCTTGGCAGCGAAGACCACGATATCGTAGTCATTGACGAGAAACCGGAAAAGGTTTCCACCATCACAAATAATCTCGATGCGATGGGCATCGTAGGAAACGGAATCAACCACCAGACTTTAATCGACGCCGGCATCACAACCGCCGACCTTCTGATTGCCGTGACCGGTGACGATGAGAAGAATCTGCTCTGCTGTGTCATCGCGAGAAAGACAGGCCACTGCCAGACCATCGCCCGTGTGCGCAATCCTATATATAATAAGGAAATAGAATTTTTAAAGAAAGAATTCGGGCTGGCAATGATCATCAACCCGGAACTTGCCGCTGCAAACGAGATTGCACGCATTTTCCAGTTTCCATCTGCGATCCGTGTGGATACCTTTGCCAAGGGTCATGTAGAGCTTCTTCATTTTAAAGTAACCAAAGGCTCTCCGCTGATCGCCTTAAAACTGTTTAACCTGCATCAGACATTGCACAGCAACGTTCTGGTCTGCACCGTCATCCGTGGGGATAAAGTCATCATTCCAAACGGTGATTTTGAATTTCAGGAAAACGACGTGGTTGCGATCGCATCCGAGCGCCGCAATGCGATCGACTTTTTCCGCAAGATCGGCATCGTAAAAAACCGTGTCGGAAACGCCATTCTCGCCGGTGGCGGCAAAGTGTCATATTATCTGGCAAAAAGTCTGCTCGCTTCCGGCATCCGTGTGACGATCATTGAAGTAGACCGCGAACGCTGTGACATATTAAGTGAACTGCTGCCGCATGCCACCGTGATCTGCGGGGATGCAACTGATCAGAATCTTCTTTTACAGGAAGGTCTTGAACATGCGCAGGGTTTTGCAGCGCTGACCGGATTAGATGAGGAGAATATCCTTCTCTCCCTCTATGCAAATGATATCTCCAACGCAAAGACCGTGACAAAAATCAACCGGATCAATTTCCATTCGGTCATCAACGAGCTGAATCTTGGAAGTATTATTTATCCGCGTATCATTACGTCGGATTACATTTTAAAATATGCACGTTCCACTTATAATTCCAAAGACAGCAATGTAGAAACGCTCTATAAACTTGCAAACGGTAAAGCCGAGGCTTTGGAATTTATTATCAAAGCAGACTCCGCCGTTGCAGGAATTCCACTCGCAGATCTGCATTTCCGAAAAAATACTCTGATCTGCTGTATTTACCGCAATGGCAAAGTTATTATCCCGAGTGGTCAGGATATCATGATGGCCGGTGACTCTGTTTTAGTCGTACTATCCGGTTACCGCATTTCCGATATCAAAGAGATTCTGGAGGACTAGACGGCAATGAATTATTCGATCGTTTTATATATTTTAGGCTGTGTTTTAAAATTTGAAAGTGCCTTTCTGGTACTTCCAGCACTGGTCGGACTGATCTACCGTGAACATGCTTCTGTCTCCTATCTGGCAGTTGCAGTTTTATGTCTGATACTCGGTGTTCTTCTGACTCATAAAAAGCCACGTTCTACAAATCTCTACACCAGGGAAGGTTTTGTAGCTGTCGCACTCAGCTGGATCATCATGAGTATTTTCGGTGCCATTCCTTTTGTGCTGACCGGAGATATTCCGTTTTATGTGGATGCACTGTTTGAGACGATCTCCGGTTTTACTACAACGGGGTCAAGTATTCTGACCGATGTGGAGAGCATCTCAAAAGCCAGCCTGTTCTGGCGCAGTTTCTCCCACTGGATCGGCGGTATGGGAGTGTTCGTTTTCATTATGGCGATCCTCCCTATGATGGGCGGCTCCACGATGAACCTGATGAAAGCAGAGAGCCCCGGGCCTTCCGTGAGCAAGCTGGTTCCGCATGTGAAAGATACCGCAAAAATCCTTTACGGCATCTATATTGCCATCACGATCTGTGAAGCGACGATTTTGCGTGCACTCGGCATGCCGTTATTTGATTCGCTGACGACTACCTTTGGTACTGTCGGCACCGGTGGATTCGGCATCAGAAATGACAGTATTGCCGGTTATTCCCCTGCGATCCAGATTACGATCACAGTTTTCATGATCTTAAGCGGTATCAATTATACTGCCTATTTTTATATACTGACAGGCAAAATAAAAGAACTCTTTAAAATTGAAGAAGTCCGCTGGTATCTCGCGATCATCTTCGGATCGGTGGCTGTCATCACATGGAATGTCCGGTCCTTGTATCCGACGTTCAGCGAGACTCTGCGCCATGCATTTTTTCAGGTTGGCTCCATTATCACAACGACCGGATATGCGACCACAGACTTTGATCTCTGGCCGGCTTTATCTAAAACTCTGTTGGTAACACTAATGTTTATCGGTGCCTGTGCTGGAAGCACAAGCGGCGGTATAAAAGTTTCCCGTATCCTGATCTTACTGAAAACGATCCGTAAGGAACTTTCACTGATCATCCATCCGCGTCAGGTAAAAAAGATCCGTATGGACGGACATCCGGTCGATCACGAAACCTTACGTTCCGCGAACGTATTTCTGGTCGTTTATTTTGTACTGCTGCTGACTTCTATGCTCCTGATCAGTGTGGATGAGTTTGATTTTTCAACGAATTTTACTTCCGTTGTCACGGTGTTAAATAATATCGGCCCCGGGTTAAATCTCGTCGGTCCGACACAGAATTTTTCAATTTTTTCTCCGTTTTCCAAATTTGTTCTGATGTTTGACATGCTTGCCGGAAGACTGGAACTGTTTCCGATGATGATTCTTTTAATGCCATCAACCTGGAAACGCAAATAATCGGATATGTGATACAGATATTCGATCGTCATGAATAACAGAATCACAAAATGACTATGAAAGGATTTATTTATGTGGATTGCAAATAACTGGAAAGATTATGAAGTAATAGACTGCTCCTGTGGCGAAAAGTTAGAGCGCTGGGGTAATTATACGCTTGTGCGCCCGGACCCGCAGGTCATCTGGGATACGCCCAAAAAAGAAAAAGGCTGGAAACACATGAACGCTCACTATCATCGCAGCAAAAAAGGCGGCGGTGAGTGGGAATTTTTCGATCTGCCGGAGCAGTGGAGTATCCATTACGGTTCCCTGACATTCCAGCTGAAACCGTTCAGTTTTAAACACACCGGACTTTTCCCGGAGCAGGCGGTAAACTGGGACTGGTTTTCCGATAAGATCCGTTCGGCAAAACGCCCGGTCAAAGTCTTAAATCTGTTCGCCTACACGGGCGGTGCCACACTTGCCGCTGCCGCTGCCGGAGCTTCGGTCACACATGTGGATGCCTCAAAAGGTATGGTCACCTGGGCAAAAGAAAACGCTGCATCCTCCGGTCTCTCGGATGCGCCGATCCGCTGGATCGTAGATGACTGTGTCAAATTCGTGGAGCGTGAGATCCGCCGCGGCAATCACTACGACGCGATCATCATGGACCCGCCTTCCTACGGAAGAGGCCCTAAAGGTGAGATCTGGAAAATCGAGGAATCCGTTTATCCGCTGATCAAACTCTGCGCCCAGCTGCTGACAGACAAGCCTCTGTTTTTCCTTGTAAATTCTTACACAACGGGACTTCAGCCTGCAGTGCTGCGCTATATGATCGCCACTGCGTTAGAAAAATATGACGGAACCGTCACCGCAGATGAGATTGGACTGCCGGTGTCCTCCAATGGACTGGTGCTGCCTTGCGGGGCAAGCGGACGGTTTGAGGGGAAATAAAGACTACCCTGATTTTTTTATATAACTTTCTCAAAAAAGGAGTTCTGCATCAACAAAAGTTGTTGACGCAGAACTCCTTAACTTTTTACAACATCTTCTTCTTCCGAAGCACCAGCATCGTCACAATGCAAATCAGCAGTGTCAGAACACAGATGATCAGAAATCCGTGCGGTGTATTTGCAAACGGCATCCATTTTTCATTGACATTCATTCCATAGATACCGGAAATAACAGTCGGGATTGCCATGACGATCGTGATGGATGTCAGGTATTTCATGACATTGTTCAGACGATTATCAATGACAGATGACATCAATTCTCTGGTACCATTGATAATATCACGATAAATGGATGTCATCTCGATTGCCTGCCGGTTCTCGACAATAACATCACCTAGCAGTTCCTTGTCCTCCGGGTACTGCTCTAAGCGCTTATACCTGGTCAGTCGGTCTAAGACCACGCCATTTGCACGCAGGGATGTCGCAAAGTAGACCAACGTAGACTCTAATTCGTGAAGGTCGATCAGATCGATATCCTCTGTATTTTTGCCGATCCGCTCCTCGATCTCCGTTCTTTTCTTATCGATGACACGCAGGTTCATCTGATAGTTTGTCGCCGTGCGGAACAAAATCTGATATACAAAACGCATTTTTTTCTTCGTGCTGAACTCTTTCACACGGTTGTTGACAAAGTTCTGCAATACCGGTGTATCATTGGTACAGACTGTCACGATCACATCCTGCGTTAAAATGATACCGAGTGGGATTGTCGTGTAACTCTGTTTTTCATGACGTATCTCAACCGTTGGAATATCGACTAAAATCAAAGTATAACCATCCTGAAGTTCGATACGGGAGCTCTCCTCCTCATCGAGTGCGGCCTGGATATCTTCGATATCTACATTCAATACTTCTGCAATCTCGGCACATTCCTGATGCGTCGGCTGGAGCATCTGCACCCATACGCCGTCCCCGATCTTTTCCTCTTCCTGGATCCGCTGATTATCCGTCTTAAAATATCTTATCATGGCATTTTCCTCAATTTCCCGGGATACTGCCATGTATCATGCCAGGTTTTTGCACATTACATTTTCCGGGAATCTTTCTATTCAATTTCTCTGTCATAAATGATCTGATATGCGTTTAAGCCCAGTTTCCTGCCAAACTTAACGCCTGCCTGTCTGATCTGACCACAGTAAGAAAAACCAAAGCGTTCATGCAGACGGATACTGACTTCATTTTCACTGGTAATCAGTGAAACAACTGTTCCGATCTGCGGGCACTCTTTGGCATATTGCAATGTTTTCTCCATGAGACTGCGGCCAATGCCACGCCCTCGATAACCCGCATGAATATAAATAGAGATCTCAACTGCAGGGTCAAAAGCCTTTCTTTCCCTGTAACGTGAAAGAGAGGCATAACCCGCGACTGTGCCTGCCTCTTCATATACAAAGATCACATACTGGCCTGTGTGTGCCTGAAACCACGCCAGACGATCCTCGTAATCCTTGATTTCCGTATCAAATGTTGCTGTTGTATGTAAAATGGCATCGTTGTAAATGTCCATCACTGCCGGAATGTCTTTTAACTCTGCTTTACGAATCATAATAATCCCCATTTTTGCGCATCTCAAGTTTGTGCGTAAGCACAAATCTTGCGTGTGAAAAATCTTATTTTTCACACTGATACCTCAACATTATTTATCATAGCACAGATTTTTATACGACGCCATGAAAAGTTTGTAAATTCCATGTAAATGAGATTTTGGGTTATCATTTATTTTTCATATTCTTCCCACAGCTTCCGCAAACGCTTCCAGATAAATATCTGCCTGCTCCCTGATCTTGTCCTGTTCCTTTTCACTTGCCGCATCATAAACCCCAACCGTCACAAACCCGGCTTTTTTCGCCGTCCCGATCGCATAAAGCGCATCTTCAAACACCAGCGTGTGTTCCGGTTTTGTTCCAAGGAAATCAGAAGCCGCATGATAAATGTCCGGCTCCACTTTTCCTTTGCCGATTTCCGTGCAGGTAAATATCCGTTCAAAATAAGAAAGCAGGCCTGTGCGCTTTAATGCTGCCTCCACCATAGGGCGGTCTGTCGAGGTTGCCACGACCATTTTTATTCCTTCTGCCTGCAGTTTATCCAAAAACTCCCTCACGCCCTCTTTGGGCTGTACCTCTTTTTCATACGCAGTATAAACGATATTATTTACACCGGTCACGATCTCATCCGTCGATTCCGTGAGGTGGTAATTTTCTTTCACGTATTCCGCACCCTTTTGCATGCTCATGGAAAACAAAATCTCCGAAAGTTTTTCCCGCACCTCAATTCCTTTGTTCTGCAGATACCGCTCGCTGGCGTGTTCCCAGACCGGCATGGAATCAAGCAGTGTTCCGTCCATATCAAAAATTGCGCCCTGTATCAGCTCTGTTTTCATATTCATCCCTATTCTTGTATTTGTAGTTTTGTTTTTCTTCAATGTCAGACTCATGCATCTCAAAAATTTATTTACCATTAATGCCAGGTTCATGCATTTTGACTTACCTGCACACTTCCTCGGACAACTTCCTCAGTTCCTGTGCAGCTGCCCTGATATCCTTCTGCGCAAAGATAGCGCTGATCACAGCCACGCCGTCAATCCCCGTTCCCTTTAACTGTAAAATGTTGTCCCGGCTGATCCCGCCGATCGCAACCACGGGGATCTGTACTGCTGCACAGATTTCTTTTAACACCTCATGATCTAACGTTCCCACATCTTTTTTCGTGCCGCTTCCAAACACAGCACCGGAGCCAAGGTAAGTCGCCCCGCATTTTTCAGCGCGCAGCGCTTCCTCCACCGAGTGTGCCGAAACTCCGATGATCTTATCCTCTCCAAGTCTTTTTCGCACTTCCCCTGCCTCCATATCATCCTGTCCGACATGCACACCGTCCGCATCAATCTCCAATGCAAGATCCACGTTGTCATTAATGATAAATGGTACCTTGTACTCCCTGCACAGCTTTTGTATCTCTTTTGCCTCCTCTAAAAATGCCTGCTCCGAAAGATTTTTCTCGCGAAGCTGTAAAAAGGACACACCGCCCTCCAACGCCTGTCTGACCTGCTCATATAATGTCTGACCATTTAACCAGCTTCTGTCTGTTACCCCATATAATAATAACTGTTTTCTATCGAATCTCATAACGTGCTCCTCTCTCTAATATATCTCCATCCATACATGACACTGCATCCATCAGGCTCACACGGTAAGTTCCGCTGCCCGACTGTCCGCTTTTCTCCGCCGCAAGCTCCCCGGCATATCCCATCATGCAGACTGCTGCCGCCGCTGCCTGTAACTTATTTTCCGGATTCGCAGCAAGAAATGCGGTTAAAATACCGGACAGCTGACATCCTGCCCCGGTCACATGCCCCATCTGCGGATTGCCATTTCGAATCACATAACAACTGCTGCCATCCGTGACCAGATCTATGGCTCCGGTGATGGCAACGATCGTCTGCAGTTTCTTTGACAGCATTTTTGCATTACTAATATGCTGTGCTAAATTTTCCTCTGTCACTGTATCTGCATTATCTGCGTCCACGCCTCTTCCAGAACCATCTATACCTGTAATTTTTCCACAATGATCTGATTTATCAGTAATTTTTTCCACATCCATTGTATCTGACACTGCCATATTTCCACTATTTTTTTCCTGTGTTCCACACAAAGATGCCAAGGTTTTGATCTCTGAAATATTTCCCCGGATCGCATCAAACCGTACTTCCTTTAAAAGCTGCTCCGCCGTCTGTTTCCGGAAACTGCTTGCACCGACTCCAACCGGGTCTAACACCACAACATGTCCAAGTTTATTTGCCATTTTCCCCGCTTTTTGCATTGCAGGGATTTTCTTTTGATTTAGCGTTCCAAGATTTAGATTTAACCCCATGCAGTGTGCCGTGATTTCTTCTACCTCTGCCTCCTCATCTGCCATGATCGGACTTGCCCCGCATGCCAAAAGGACATTTGCAACATCATTTGCTGTCACATAGTTTGTTATATTATGGATCAACGGTGCCACGCACCGCACATTTTCCAGATACTCTTTCATAAATTTTCTCCATTATAAAATTCCACAGTAGATTTCACTGACAAAATTTCCTGCCCTGTGTTAACCACTTTTACGCACATTATACCTCATTTCCCCCTTCCCGCCTATGCGACTTTATGAATTTCTCATCTGTTTTTAAGATTTCCTTCATTTTCCAGTCAAGAAATGGTCACAATTATTCCGTATCATTAATAACATCAAAAGGAGCTGTTGAGTTTCGACTCGGTGGTTGGGGTTCTGTCAGTTCCGTCAAAAAACAATCCTGCCAGATTTTCCGGCAGGTTTACATATAAAAAGGACTTTAGAAAACATCTCCTCCGTTTTCTAAAGTCCTTTTCCATATACCGGTCCAATGAGCATTCACTATATTGCAGGCACGGATCCATATCCCATTTTATATACGATCAGATACAGGATCAGCAGATGCACCGGATAAAATGCGTAAAAGAAATATTTCATTCCAAAGCCACGTTTTCCATTGTAATAAAAGATTGGAACGAATGCAAACACTGCTGCCCATTCCCACCATACAAATGCCAGACATCCAAACACGACCTGCTGTATTCTGCTTCTCCGGAACAGGTAAAATACCATAATGCAGAGAACTCCGAGTGCGCCGTAATCCGTTGATAAAAACTCTGCCGCAAACATTCCGGCAAGGATCGCAATCGTAGATAATGCCGTCCGCTTCCAGACACTCCAGCGGCTCTGGTTCATCACCGCATCATACGCCATCATGGTAAGCAGACCCAGCAATAATGTAAAAAACACATTCTGATATCCGACTTCCAAAACTTTTCCGTTGAATGCCAGATCAAACGGGATCTCAGATACTGCCGCAAAACATCCCAGACGCAGTGCATATTTTTCCCGGTCTCTTGTATGCATAAATCCTTCTACCAGAAGAAAACAGAATATCGGAAACGCAATTCTTCCGATATTCCGCATCACACGATACAGCTGATAAAGGCCGTCATTATAGCCTCCGAATTTTAATATACGAATGATCACGGTTGCCGCAATATGATCGATCAGCATTGTTACGATCGCGATTATTTTTAATGCGCTTCCACTGAGTCCTTTTCTTTCCATGAAATCCCCTATCTGTCTCAAATTTCTCTCTTAACCGAAAAAAGAGAAAGACCCGTTCATCTTTCTCTTTTCCTGTTTTCATCTGGTACTAGCCTACAAATTCTTCTACACATCTGCGGTATGCTGCTACCGGATCATCTGCCTGAGTAATCGGTCTTCCGACTACGATATAGTCAGAACCAAGTTCTTTTGCCTTTGCCGGTGTTGTCACACGTTTCTGATCGCCAACATCGCCGTCTGCAAAACGGACACCCGGTGTAATGGTAAGGAATTTGTCTCCACATACCTCGTGTACTTTTCCTGCTTCAAGCGGAGAACATACAACGCCGTCTAATCCGGCTTCCATCGTATTCTTAGCATAATGCATAACAGTCTGGTCGATCGGTTTATCGATCCACAGTTCCTGCTGCATTACCTCTTCACTGGTGGAAGTAAGCTGTGTGACTGCGATCAGCAGTGGTCTTGTTCCATCTTCTCTCGTGAGTCCCTCGATGGCTGCCTGCATCATCGCCTTGGTACCTGCCGCATGTACGTTACACATATCCACGTCCAGTCCTGATAATACGGACATTGCTTTTTTAACGGTATTTGGAATGTCATGTAATTTTAAATCAAGGAAAATCTTGTGTCCCATCTGTTTGATCGTGCGGACGATCTCCGGTCCCTCTGCATAAAACAGCTCCATGCCGATTTTTACAAAAGGTTTTTCCTCTTTGAATTTTCCAAGAAAATTGATCACTTCTTCTTTGCTGTTAAAATCACATGCAATAATAACGTCTCTTCCCATATCTTCCTCCTGCTTTACCCTATCCGGTTTATTTTCCCATTGTCAAATGCAATCTATCGTCAAGAATTATACCCGTATAGCAGGTGTTTTGCAAGTCATTTCCATGACTTAAGCGAGCTTAAAACGATTGATCGTCTCCATCAGGTCTTTTGCGATTGCCTGCAGCGTCTCGGTATGTTCGCTGATCTCTTCCATTGTAACATTTACCTGCTCGGTGGAAGCATTGACTTCCTCGGTTGCCGCTGCGGACTGCTCAGATACCGATGCGATCGTTCCCATCTTATCCACAACAAGATCTTTGTTGGCAGACATAGTGTCATTCAGGGCATTGATACGTTCCATACCGGAGCCTAACATTTCGATCTGTTTCATAATCTCGCCAAAGATCTCTTCCGTGCGGTTGATCGCCTCCTGCTGCTCAGTCTGCAGTACTTCATTTTCCTGCATCGTGGACTCAACCAGTTTTGATTTTTCCGTGATTTCCGTGATGATCTTCTTGATCTCATCCGTTGACTCTTTCGACTCATCCGCCAGTTTACGGATCTCATCTGCAACAACTGCAAAACCTTTTCCCATCTCTCCGGCTCTTGCTGCCTCAATACTTGCATTTAACGACAACAGGTTCGTCTGGGATGTGATGTCTGCGATCGTATCCGATATGTAAAAAATCTTATCAATACTCTCAACCATCTCATTCATAACCTCTAACGAAACTTTTGATTTTTCAGCTGTTTTTCCTGATTTTTCAATCAGATCTTTTACACTCTCAATTCCCTCGGTGCTGACTTCATTTGCCTTTTCTGTCATTCCATTCATGCCGGAAACATATTCTTTTGTCTCATCTAAGCTGTTCTTTAAATGCTCTACTTCCGTGTTGGCTTCCTGTGTACTTTCCGCCTGTTTTACCGCACCCTGCGCCACACTGTCGATTGCCTGTGTTACCTGCTCGATCGTTGTTTTTGTATTTCCAGCGACTTCTGAGATGCCTCCTGCAACTTCAAGAATATGGTTTGATTTATCCTCGACTGCATGGATCAGTCCGGACACATCATCCATCATACCGTTAAAATTTGTTTCAAGCACGCCAAACTCATCGCTTCTGGTAACTTTGATCTTCTCGGAAAAATCACCGCCCGCCACACGATGTGTCGCATTCTGGAGTTTTTTGATCTCGCGGTTAAAACTGAGCGCTGTCAGGACTGCGATCACACATCCAAAGATCAGACCGATCACACCGGCCATCAACGTTCCTATGTTAATGTTGATCAGGTTCTTCTGGTTTTCCTGATCACTGATACAGCCGAGCAGTCTCCATCCGGTAATGCGGTCTGTCATCGCCGTAATGGCACAGTCCCTTCCCTCTGCACGCATGGTATAAGATGCCTGCAATACGATATCATCCGCTGCCGGATCTTCATTTTCCTCCAGCTGTGCTTTCTGTTCTTCGAGTTTATCTAATTCTTCTGTTAACGGAGCAAAAAATTCAAGGTCAGCAACTGTACCATCTGCAAAAGTATTACTTTCGCTGTCAACCACGATATTTCCCTGCTCATCTACCAGCATAACAAATCCCGTATTTAAAAGTCTGATATTTTCCACATAGTCTGCCAGTGCAGATGCATCAATATCCATCGCAACAACGCCCTGGACAACATCTTTATATTTTACTTCCTGACATACCGTAATGATCTGCTCCCCGGTTTCTTCATCCACATACGGCGCAGTGATATAGCTGAAAATAGAATTTACTTTTGCTTTTCTTCCCTGACATGCGGTGTACCATTCTTTCCCGGAAAGGTCTTTATTTTCCACCGTGTTCATCGCTGTCTTTGAACCGTCAGCTTCGTATTGTACCCATCCGGTGATTGTTCTGCCATCATTTAAAGCATAATAGGCACGCACCGAACCATTTACGACTTTACAGGCTGCAACCAGTTCGTCGTTTACATTGTCAATATATTTATCATAGTTTTCCGGCTCAAGCAAAAGCTGTTTGATACTGTCTTTTCTCGTCAAAAGATCCACCGGTATACTGATCGTTTTCTCATATGTCTGCAGACTTGTCATCGCACTGTTTAGTGTCTGCTCACTCGTAAGCTGCATGTTACTGTTTAACACGCTCTCTACTTTACTGTGTGTCAGAAGTGCACAGATCAAAACACTTCCAAGAATCGCAGCCATAAACGCTGCGATCAGCTTCGCACTAAGACTTGTTTTTTTCTTCATTTATGAAATCCCCCTTCTTTTCTCGTTATGTAAGCGGTTACATTTTTTATTATAACATAGATATGACAAATAGGGAATATATTTTAAACAAAAAAAAACCGCCAACCCATGATCTCTCAAGGATTGACGGCTTCCCATCTCATAGTCGGCGCGACAGGATTTGAACCTGCGACCTCTGCGTCCCGAACGCAGCGCTCTACCAAGCTGAGCCACGCGCCGTAATCAAGTTGTCTTGAATCGTGCTTGATTATATTATCACATCTCTACGGAAATGTCCATACCTAATTTTATATTTTTTCAAATTTTTCTCTTAAACTCACTTGCAGAGTTAAATTCTACCCTTCTATGAAATTTAATCCTGTAAAAACATGCTGTTTCTTTTTACACATTACTATTCATATCAGTTTATACTAAATACCATGATGGGCTACACTTTTATTACATTAAGCAGATCCACCCGTTTTCTTTATCCAACTATCTGCAGCCGTCTTATATGTTATGGGCTATTTTTTCAGCGTTCGTGTATTTCGCCCGTTCTCCCACTTCATTGCTTATGTTTTGGGTTATTTTTTTCCGCATTCATATATTTTGCCCATTTTTTCATGTATCCTCCTCTTTTATTTTCAAAATGGGTGAATTTCTTCATTTAACATCAAAATAGCCCTCGTTTTTTCGTTTTCATGGACTATTTTAAGTATTTCGACCTAATTTTCACCCATTTTGATTGAAAAATACTATAATTCAATAAAATTTCGGACTATTGGTTTCTGATATATATACCTTTCGCCCATTTGAATACCTATACATTGTTCATGTAAAATAATATTGAATCAGTAGTTCTACATACTCATAATCTAAAGGATTCTGCCTGGTTTCAAAAGTTGTGAGCAACTGCATCGAGGGAATAATTCCCACCGACTGATACAACTGTAACTTTGAATATACATTATGAGCATAATTTTCATTATCCATCATTCCAAAATGTTCCCAATAATACACTTCACCTGTAACAGGATGACGGATGGTGAAATCCGGATATATACTAACATTTTGAATCTGTAATAAACATTCATAACGAAATGGGATTTTGTGTTCGAATAACGCATTTATGATTAAAGCTTCAGATTTTGACCGGACCAGAATTCCGGGAATGGTTTTATGTATCAATTTTTGTGGTTCTTTCGGATTGTTTGTGTAAGAAGCATTTACCCACTCATCCAGTTCTTGCTTTAACGGTACATAGACTCCTGACAAAAGTTTCTGCAACTCTGGATGTTCCTCTACATGATATGAAGAAAATTCATCTAAGCTATATTGCTTCAGATAAATATCTATCCTTTTCTCCTCCTGCTTAAATTTTCGCAGCCTGCTCTCTAAATATTTTCGTTTTACCAGTTGTTCCGCAAGTTTTCGTTCACTTTTGGGAATGTATTTTGTTTTACCCTTATCGGTATAATACCACTTATAGTACTTATTATTTCTCGTACAGAAAAATGTACCTGATGGAAGCACGTCAATCTGGCTTTGTAAGTCATTGATCCGATCCTCCACTTTTTGTTTTTCCTTCATCATTCGTTGATATAGCACAAAATAAGTCCTCCAATACTATTATTTTTATGCAATAATTCTAACACAGTGCTGTTTCCCTGCAAATCTACAATTTTAATTTCATTTAGATTTTCATTGAAATTGTTTCATTGATTTATTCATGATATAATAAGACTGCCGAGCGAAGCGAGTGTAGATCACGATCATGAAGCATTGCTTCATGATATAATGAGCGCAAGTGAGTCAACATGCTCGTATGATTGACGAACGGTGAATTGGATCATGTGCTGTTTTTGCACATGATATAATGAGCGCAAGTGAGTCAACATGCCTGCATGATTGACAAACGGCAAATGGCATCATAAATGAGTCAAAATACTATGTATTAGAATGAACATAAAAAAATATACAAATATAGCGTAAACACAAACTGGAAATGTTCCAGTAACGGACAAGAATGGAGATTTTTATGAATAGAACCGTACTAGTTACCGGTGCCTCCCGTGGAATCGGACGCGCGATTGCATCCGCATTTGCCGCAGAGGGTGACCGGCTGATCATTACCTGTTCCAGATCAGAACAGGAACTTTTAAATTTCAAAAAAGAACTGGAAGAAACTTTTCACACGGAAGTGCTCGCCAGCTTGGGCGATATTTCTTCCTTTGAATATGTCGAACAATTATTTGAACAGATCACAGAACGCTTCGGTGGAGTGGATGTCCTCATCAACAATGCCGGTATTTCCTATATCGGGCTGCTGACGGATATGTCGATCGATGACTGGAACCGCATTGTCTCCACAAACCTCACATCCGTCTTTTCCACCAGCCGGCTCGCAATCCCACATATGGTGCATGAAAAGAAAGGAAAAATCATCAATATCTCTTCCGTCTGGGGCATTGCCGGTGCCTCCTGTGAAGTTGCTTATTCCGCATGCAAAGGCGGCATCAATTCCTTTACAAAAGCACTTGCAAAAGAACTTGCACCGAGCAATATCCAGGTCAACGCGATCGCCTGTGGTGTCATTGATACGCAGATGAATGCCTGTTTTTCCGAAGAAGAACGCGCAGAACTTGCAGATGAGATCCCGGCAGGAAGATTTGGAACGCCGGAGGAGACTGCCCATCTAGCAGTACAGCTTGCCACAGGAAATGAATACCTGACCGGGCAGATCATTACATTAGACGGCGGGTGGCTGTAACCCGCCGCATTTTTATGTCCCACACTATTCTGCCACTAAAATAACCACACTTCTCGGCGGAACTTTCAATGTTTTTTTATAATAAAACTCGGTCTGTGCCTCCACATCTTTTCCATCCTCATACTCTATGTTTGTATTGACACAGATCTTCCACTGCAGATTGTTCGGCAGTTCCGGAAGCTGCATCACAAGTGTTTCCCAGTATGCATTCATTCCATAGAAAATGATATCATCCCTGGTATCCGCGTCATCCCTGCCGGCATACATGATACCGATCAGTTTACTGGTATAATCCGTACCCCCATTCCACGGGAAACCATTGTGGATACTGATCTCCGGTAGGCCGCAGAGCGCTTTTTTCGTGGAGCGGCGCAAAATCGGATATTTTTCGCGAAATGCGATCATATACCGGAAGAAATCATGGATCTCCTGATATTTCTCCAGTCTGGTCCAGTCAAGCCAGGAAATGATATTATCCTGGCAGTAGGCATTATTATTGCCAAACTGTGTATTACAAAATTCATCTCCCGCATAAAACATGGCAGGTCCCCTGCTGCACATTAAGGTTGCACATGCATTTTTTACCATTCTAAGACGCAGTCCTTCGATCTGCGGATCATCTGTCTCTCCCTCTGCTCCACAGTTCCAGCTGTTTCCGTTGTTATCACCATCCGAATTATTCCAGCCGTTTTTCTCATTGTGCTTCGTATTATAGGCATACAGATCATACAATGTAAATCCATCATGACAGGTGACAAAATTAACGGATGCACTGTCTCCGCGGTGCTCCGGATAAAGATCTTTTGAACCGGTGATACGCGTGATTGCTGTTCCTGCCATACCATCCGTACCTTTTAAAAACTGACGGATATCATCACGGTATCTTCCATTCCATTCTGACCATCGGTTCCATGACGGAAAACTTCCAACCTGATAGAGACCACCCGCATCCCATGCCTCCGCGATCAGTTTGACCTTTCCAAGAATGGCATCACATGCAATCGCCTGAAGCAATGGCGGATCTGCCATCGGTGTCCCTTTTTCATCGCGGGTTAAAATGGATGCCAGATCAAACCGGAAACCATCGACACGATACTCCGTTACCCAGTATCGCAGACAGTCAATGATAAAACGTCTTACTGCCGGATGATTACAGTTCATGACATTGCCACAGCCACTGAAATTATAATAGTATCCATCCGGTGTCAGGATATAATAAATATCATTATCAATTCCCTTAAAAGAAAAACATGGACCATGTTCATTTCCCTCTGCCGTGTGGTTAAATACAACATCCAGGATAACTTCGATTCCATTTTCCTTTAGCTCGTAGATCAGTTCTTTTAACTCATCGCCCTCGTGGTTATGTTCCACCACCGAGGTATAACTGGTATTGGGCGCAAAAAAACAGACTGTATTATAGCCCCAGTAATTATACAGGCGCTCTCCGTCTACCACTCTGGTGCTTTCCATCTCATCAAACTCAAAAATCGGCATCAGCTCGACTGCATTCACTCCCAGATCCTTCAAATACGGGATCTTCTGGCGCAGTCCCTCATAAGTGCCTTCTGCCCCCGGTGTAACACCCGATGATGCATCTTTTGTAAATCCCCTCACATGCATCTCATAAATAACAAGATCCTCAAACGGATGCTCCGTCGGACGGATATCTCCCCAGTCAAAGTTGTTTTCCACAACCCTTGCGTGATAAATAAAATCCGCTCCGCCTTCCGGGCGCTCTCCCCAGTTACGCTGTCCCGTTACTGCCCTCGCATACGGATCAAGCAGAACATTTTCTTTCTTAAATAATAATCCCTTCTTCTCATCATAAGGTCCGTCCAACTGGAACGCATATTCAAACTCTTCGATTTTCAATCCAAAAACGAACATGGAATATGTGTTTCCAATATGATAAGCCTCCGGATATTTTAGGGTCACATACGGCTCTTTTTCCTGCGGCCGGAACAACAGAAGATAACATGCCGTCGCACCAAAGGAATGGATCGTAAAGCTGACACCTCTTGTGGTTGCTGTCGCACCATCTCTGTTATAAAAACCCGGACGTACCTGATATCCATTGATCTCATCCAATGGCTGCAGCCCAACGCCGCGTTCCTGTTTATGTCTGCCTGTACTCATCTGCAATCCTCCCTGTTTTTCGAAGCAAAATGCGACTCACCACTATATTTCTTATATCCCGGATGTTTTCCACTCATTTTATAATAATTGTTTCTAAGATCCACAAGCCGGTCGATATTTTCCCGGTCAATTTCTTTTGCACCGCCGAGCAGATGTGCCGTCAGTGTTATTTTCGCAAACTGCTCTAACGTTTCCATCCGGTAATACGCCGTATAAACATCGGCTCCAACTGTTACCGCTCCATGATTTTTTAACAGGATCGCATCATGTTCCTGCAGATACGGGGTAATGGCATCCGGCACCTCATCTGTGGAAGGTGTCGCATAAGGCGCAATCGGCACTGAACCAAGTGCGAGCACAGTCTCGATCATGGAATACTCATCGAGCGGAATGTCTGCCACGGCAAATCCCGTTGCAACCGGAGGATGTGCATGTAATACCGCCCCGACATCTTCGCGTTCTTCATAACATCTGAAATGCATCCGCATTTCGGACGACGGGCGGTACCCGTCCACAGTTTCGATCACCTCTCCTGCTTTATTTATATGCACGATCATTTCCGGTGTTACCATACTTTTTGACACGCCGGTCGGCGTTGCTAAAAATGTGCCATCGGAAAGTTTTACCGACACATTTCCGTCATTCGACGCAACCCATCCAAGCTGCCACATCTTATGGCACACATCACAGATCTGTGCTCTGATTTCTTTATAACTGAGTTCCATAATCTCCTCCCACCGTACTTTTTTCCTATTTTACTTTCCATTATAATCATCCTCTTTCCCAATTTCAACCAGGCAATATCTGTGTTATACTATCCTCAGAAAATATTAAGAAACAAAGAAAGGCTTTTCCCATGCAAAAAATACTTCATGTTTCCGACAACCCGGAACATTTTTCCTCCATCGGCTCTGCCCTTGCACAAATTCCTGCTAATAACACAACACCTGTTATCATTGAAATTGCACCGGGCATTTACCATGAAAAACTAACCATAAATAAACCATATATCACACTTCGCGGAATGGGCGAAAGCAGTGCTCACACCGTCATCAGCTATGATGATTATGCCCTGGATCTGATGGAAGATGGCAGCAAGCGCGGTACATTCCGCACTTATACCCTCTTTATCGATACACATGATGTAACGCTCCAGCATCTCACCATCGAAAATGCCTCCGGGAATTCCGCAACACACGGACAGGCGATCGCTCTCTATGCCGACGGGGACCGTCTTATGATCGATTCCTGCCGCCTTCTCGGCCATCAGGACACACTTTTTACCGGGCCGCTTCCCGAAAAAGAACGACAGCCTGGCGGTTTCATCGGTCCAAAACAGTTTGCCCCGCGTATCAATGGCAGACAATATTATAAAAACTGCTATATCTGCGGCGATATTGATTTTATTTTTGGAAGCGCCACCGCATATTTTGAACACTGTACCTTAGAATCCCTGCTGCGCACAAAAGCATCTGCACAGTCCGATTTAGTTTCCACTACATCCACCCTGCATGATTCCGGTTCTGATACATCTGCACTGTGTCATTCCAATTCAGATATGGTTCAGAAAAATTATACACTCCCTCCTATCCAGGGTTATGTAACTGCCGCCTCCACACCGGAAGGCCAGGAATACGGCTACATTTTTTCCGACTGCCGGTTCATCTCCAAAGACTGTCCTGCCGGTTCCGTCTATCTTGGCAGGCCATGGCGCGACTATGCAAAAACGATCCTGATTTCCTGCGAACTTGGTGCGCATATCCATCCCGCCGGTTTTCATGACTGGAACCGCGAAAATACACATGACACAGTATATTATGCCGAATACGCAAGTTTCCCTGCCACCTCTGACTACCGTCCGCTTTCTGACCGGGCTGATTTTGTTCAAAATCTGAATGAACAACAAGCCGGATATTTTGCAAAAGAACTGGTTCTCGGTGACTGGGCACCTGATAAACTGTAATTTTTAGCAGATATTTTTTAATCTGGGTTTGTATATTCATGAGAATAATGATAGAATAATATACATTAGGAATATGAGAAATCCAAACAAAGGGGGCATATAAGATGGACGAGAAAATTTATAAGACAATGGGTTCTGCCGGAGCTTCCACACTGGCAGTTGGTATCTGTGTCCTTGCAGGTGGAATCACCGCCGGGATTCTTCTGATCGTAAATGGAGCCAGACTGTTAAAGAATAAATCCAAAATTATGTTTTAACCAAATGTTTCCGCGAAGCTGTTGCTTTTAAATATAGAATACACGCTCCGCGAACATTTTATTATCATGTACTGAAAAGCGCATATACAGTAAAATCATCTTTCCGACGATCTGTTTTTACTGTACATGCGCTTTTTCATATGACACCATCTGCTTTTTACAGGAAATTTTTACTCAAATTACTCCTCTTCCTGAACTTCTTTCTTTTTAAATACATCTGCAAGCAGGAAAAATCCAAAGCACAATCCATTTAACACCAGTGCAACCGGAAGATCCTTCCAGCTTACCGTCTGATTTTCCAGAACATCTGCAGAAAACGTTCCTGAGATGATCGGTATCAGGTTGTTATTCAGATAGTGCAGACAGACCGGTACCCAGATATTCTGCGTTTTCATATAGGCATATGCAAAAAAGATTCCAAGTGAAATACATGTGATCTGCTGCGCAAAAATCATCTGGATTCCTGATGTCTGTGTATAATAAAACAGATCATCCGGGATATGCCATAATCCCCATACAACGCCAAGTATGATCACACCTGCACGAAGTCCGAACCGTTTCTGCAAAACCGGCTGCAGGTAATATCTCCAGCCATATTCTTCTCCAAAAAATGCAATAAACACGAAGAAATAATTGATCGGAAGTGCAGCAATATTCAGCCACATCATTGGATTTTTAAACATTGCCGCCCATTCTTTTACATACTGCATCCCACTGCCGTCAGACACACCCTGTACCGCTACAGACACTACAGTTCTTACTATATAAATGCCCACAAACGCAAGTACAATGAGCACAGCACTTTTCCAGTTTTGTCTGGTCAGTCCTGCTGCCGCACGCTTTTCATTTCCCGCTACTGCAAGAAAAACAAGTGCCACGATACTCCCGATAATAAGTATATACTGGGAAATCAGATTATAAACGGACATCGTCATCCCGGCAATGTTCAAATCATTTACCGGCAGAAATACGGATAAAAGTGCCAATACGATCAGAACACCCGTCGTTGCCAGAACCGTAATAAAAAAACCTGCTGGCAGGATTTTCTCTCCTTTGTGTGCCAGAAAAAGTCCAATGATCACACCGGCTGCCGGATACATCATCTGCGCTGTTGGAAATACCGTAAGGTCATAACCCTTTGTACTGCCATACCACATCAGAATTCCCATCAGACAGGTCAGACCGTAAGCCATCAGCACATAAATAATCAGTCTCGTTTTTGCCATTTCTTTTTGTTCCATTTTCAAACTCCTCCCCTTACAATCATGAATGATACATGTTTATTAGTCCAATTCGATCGAATCCGATATATAATAATGAAACTTATTTTTTCTGCAATACTGTTTAATTCGTCTGATCAGTTTTTTATCTTTCGTGTATTCTAAAAGATAGACTTCCATTCCATCTTTTTTGCATTTTTGAACATAATCGGAAAAGTATTTGCGCACATCTTCTGGCTGTTTTCCAAACGTACCCGTTTCAAACTGAATACTGCTCCACACAGATTCCTGATTGACTGCAGTCATGATATCTTTCGCCGATCCGTATGTTTTTCTGTACTTTGTCACAAAAACATCTCCGCCATTGATCATGACTCCTTTTCCAAGACGTTTGATATTTTTCAGTATTTTGGCCAGTCCTTTAAAATTTTTCTTTGTCTTTGCATAATCGTAGACATCGCAGTTGTCAATAAAGAAACCATCCACCCCTTTTTTCAGCAGCTTCTTCGACAGTTTTCCCATAAACTTCTGCCAGTCCTTATTCGAAACATCTACCCACTTTTCTTCTTCCCAGTTCTCATAAGTTCCGATCGTAAGGTATTCATATTTCTTATAATAATCGCGAAAATTCTCGATGGAACCGACATTTAAGTAGGTATATACTTTTACACCTTTTTTGTGCAGGGTACGGATATCTTTTGCAGAAAAATACTGTGCATCAATGACCACCAGCCTATATCCGTATAACTTTTTTATCTGAGACGAATCAATGCTTAAAAATACGCCATAATCCTTTTTCTCTTTTTGATTCTTTGCGTCTATCGCACATGGTCCTGCCAGTATGCCAAGAAATAAACTGAACATCCATGTTAAAATCATAATCTTTTTCCATAAATATTTCGATTTTTTACTCATTCCTGTTCTCCCCATAACTTTCACCTGCAAATTTTGCTTTTCGCTGTACCGGCAGCTGCGCTAAAATGATCGCCGAAAAAATCAGACAACATCCCAGTATCTCCTTTATACTCAGCTTCTGCCCAAGAATCAGCCAGCCAAATACCGCCGAAAATACGGCTTCCAAACTCATGATTAAAGAAGCCACTGTAGGATTGAGTCCATTCTGTCCAATGATCTGTAACGTATATCCCACACCACATGACATAATTCCCGCATACAAAATCGGAACCCACGCTGACCATGATAAAAAGGTTGACGCCCACGCTTCGATACCCGAAATTGAATGCTGCATATCAACTGTAAACATCGGAATCGCAGTCAGCAAACCGGTTACCAGAAACTGTATCATGGAAAGACGTACCCCATCAACCTTCGGTGAAAAATAATCGACAAATAAAATCTGTATGGAAAAACCGAGTGCACAGCAAAGAAGCAGCAGATCCGCCGGCTGAAATCCATTCTTATCCTGCATACACAGAAAATACAGTCCCACCAGTGCCAGAGCAACTGCAAACCAGATATTTATCCCACATTTTTTATGTAAAAATAATCCGAGAATCGGCACCAGTAATATATACACCGCTGTCAGAAAACCTGCTTTTCCCGCACTTGCCCCCATCAAAATTCCAACCTGCTGTAAGTTTGTAGAAATACAAAGTGCTACACCACAACAGATTCCGCCTTTTATCAGCAGTTTATAATCTTCTTTCGTCTGTGGTTTTCTTGGCGACAGATCTTTTTTATCTAAAAATTTCATGACAGGTATCAATACCAGTGCCCCGATAATACACCGGACACAATTAAACGAATATGCTCCGATTGTCTGTCCACCAACTGTCTGAGCCACAAATGCAGCCCCCCAGACGGCTGCCGTTACCAATAACAGGATACTGTTTCTTGTTGTTTTATTGTTCATCTTCTGCCTCTTTCTAAATCAATCATATTACTGTAAATCCTGCCTATTACCTCTTTATTTCCTGCAGGCTCATTAGATAATAGTTTACCATTCTTTTGGAATAAATGCATCAGCAAAAACTGTTTTAGATAAAAAAAACCGCAACCCCTGATTGCTCAAGGATTGCGGAATACAATCTGCAATATATAATTTAAAATTATAAATTACTCGATAACTGTAGCAACACGTCCAGATCCTACTGTACGTCCACCCTCACGGATAGCGAATGTAAGACCCTGCTCCATAGCTACTGGGTGAATTAACTCGATAGTCATCTCGATGTTATCACCAGGCATGCACATCTCTGTACCAGCTGGTAAGTTACATACACCAGTTACGTCTGTTGTTCTGAAGTAGAACTGTGGACGGTAGTTGTTGAAGAATGGAGTATGACGACCACCCTCATCTTTTGTTAATACGTAAACCTGAGCTGTAAATTTACGATGGCATGTAACTGTACCTGGTTTAGCAAGAACCTGACCACGAACAATCTGATCACGGTTGATACCACGAAGTAATGCACCGATGTTATCACCAGCCTGAGCCTCGTCTAACTGTTTACGGAACATCTCGATACCAGTTACAACTGTTGTCTGAACGTCCTCTTTCACACCAAGGATCTCAAGGTTATCATTTAAGTGTAATGTACCTCTCTCAACACGTCCGGTAGCAACTGTACCACGACCTGTGATTGTGAATACGTCCTCAACTGGCATTAAGAATGGTTTATCTGTATCACGCTGTGGATCTGGGATGTACTCATCAACAGTATCCATTAACTCCATGATCTTGTCGCCCCACTCGCCGTTTGGATCTTCAAGAGCTTTTAAAGCAGAACCTTTGATGATCGGGCATCCTTCGAAGCCGTACTCTTCAAGCTGCTCTGTAACTTCCATCTCTACTAACTCGATTAACTCCGGATCGTCTACCATATCGCATTTGTTTAAGAAAACAACGATGTAAGGTACACCTACCTGACGGGATAATAAGATGTGCTCTTTTGTCTGAGCCATAACACCGTCAGTAGCAGCTACAACGAGGATAGCACCATCCATCTGAGCAGCACCAGTGATCATGTTCTTAACGTAATCGGCATGACCTGGGCAGTCAACGTGTGCGTAATGTCTCTTCTCTGTCTCATACTCGATATGAGCAGTAGAAATTGTGATACCACGTTCTCTCTCTTCTGGAGCTTTATCGATGTTATCGAAATCTGTAGCTGTGTTACCAGCAACTCTTGCAGCTAATACTTTAGAAATAGCAGCTGTTAAAGTTGTTTTACCATGGTCAACGTGTCCAATGGTACCAATATTACAATGTGGTTTTGTTCTTTCAAACTTAGCTTTTGCCATTTTTGAATATCCTCCTTAAAATGATGCCCTATGGGCTATAGTTGTTATTTTCAATAACTCGGCTAACTCTGATTATATAAAATAATCAATCGTTTTTCAAGCTATTTCTTACCGGATTTCCTATATTTTATAGGAAATCCGGATGTTTTAGTCTTATTTTGACTTATCTGCTAAAACTTTTTCCACAGGAAAAAATGATGGTCTATTATTTAGATTTGTCTGCTAATACCTTTTCCTGTACATTCTTTGGTACTGGCTCATATTTCTCGAAGAACATAGAGTAGTTACCACGTCCCTGTGTCTTAGAACGTAAGTCTGTAGAATATCCGAACATCTCAGCAAGCGGAACATAAGCTTTTACAAGCTTACCGCCACCGATATCATCCATTCCCTCGATACGTCCACGACGGGAGTTGATATCACCGATAACATCACCCATGTATTCCTCTGGCATAGTTACTTCAACCTTCATGATCGGCTCAAGTAATACCGGACTTGCCTTCTGCATAGCTTCCTTGAAAGCCATAGATCCGGCAATGTGGAATGCCATCTCGGATGAATCGACTTCATGGTAAGATCCGTCGTATACGTTAGCATGTACACCAAGTACCGGAAATCCTCCAAGAATACCAGCCTGAGCTGCTTCTTCGATACCTTCACCTACTGCCGGGATGTATTCCTTCGGAATAGCACCACCAACTACGCTAGACTCGAACTTGAATGTCTCTTCGCCGTTCGGATCCATCGGCTCGAATTTAACTTTACAGTGTCCGTACTGTCCACGTCCACCAGACTGTTTTGCATATTTGTACTCAACATCTACAGGTTTTGTAAATGTCTCTTTGTAAGCAACCTGAGGTGCACCAACGTTTGCCTCTACCTTAAATTCACGAAGGAGACGGTCAACGATGATCTCCAGATGAAGCTCACCCATACCAGCGATGATTGTCTGACCTGTTTCCTGATCAGTATGCGCACGGAATGTAGGATCCTCTTCTGCAAGTTTTGCAAGAGCCTCACCCATCTTACCCTGTCCAGCCTTTGTTTTCGGCTCAATAGCAAGCTCGATAACCGGCTCTGGGAATTCCATGGACTCTAAGATTACAGGATGCTGCTCATCACAGATGGTATCACCTGTTGTGGTGAACTTAAATCCAACTGCTGCTGCGATATCACCAGAGTAAACTCTGTCGAGCTCCTGTCTCTTATTCGCATGCATCTGAAGGATACGTCCAACACGCTCTTTTTTATCTTTTGTTGCATTGAGAACGTAAGAACCTGCTGCCATGCTACCGGAGTATACACGGAAGAATGCAAGTTTACCTACGAATGGGTCAGCCATGATCTTGAATGCTAAAGCTGAGAACGGCTCATCATCAGATGAATGTCTCTCTACTTCGTTTCCATCCAGATCTACACCCTTGATTGAAGGGATGTCTGTTGGAGCCGGCATGTACTCGATAATTGCATCAAGAAGCTTCTGTACACCCTTGTTTCTGTAAGCAGAACCACAGCAAACAGGTACAGCTGTACATTCACAGGTAGCTTTTCTCAATACTTTTTTCATTTCCTCTACGGATGGTTCTTCACCCTCAAGGTACATCATCATTAAGTCATCATCTAACTCGCAGATTTTCTCGATTAACTCAGAACGGTAAAGCTCTGCATCATCTTTCATATCACCTAAATCATCGGTAACAGTGATATTATCACCCTTATCGTCGTTGTAGATGTATGCTTTCATCTCGAATAAATCAATGACACCTTTGAAATCATCCTCTTTACCAATCGGTAACTGAAGAACGATTGCATTTTTTCCTAATCTTGTACGGATCTGATCAACAGCACCGTAGAAGTTTGCACCTAAGATATCCATCTTATTGATGAATGCCATACGCGGTACATTGTAGGTATCAGCCTGACGCCATACGTTCTCGGACTGAGGCTCAACACCACCCTTTGCACAGAAGACGCCGACAGCGCCGTCAAGTACACGGAGTGAACGCTCTACCTCTACTGTAAAGTCAACGTGACCAGGGGTATCAATGATATTGATACGATGCTCTAAAGCACCTGCCTTTGGTTTTGTGAACTCTTCCAATGTCCAGTGACATGTTGTAGCGGCTGATGTAATCGTGATACCTCTTTCCTGCTCCTGCTCCATCCAGTCCATGGTAGCAGTACCTTCATGAGTATCACCAATCTTATAGTTAACACCGGTATAGTAAAGAATACGCTCTGTTAATGTTGTTTTACCAGCATCAATGTGAGCCATAATACCAATGTTTCTGGTTCTCTCTAATGGATATTCTCTTCCAGCCAAGGTATTTCCTCCTTAATTTACTAACGATATGCTATCGCCGCGAAAGCAAAAGCTCACGCAGCGATCAAAAATTCCATATTTAAAAGCAACAGCTTCGCGGAAACATTTTGGATTCTATTAGAATCTGTAATGCACGAAAGCTGAAGCATCGCGGAGATATTCTGAATTCTTTTAGAATCTGTAGTGCGCGAAAGCCTTGTTTGCCTCTGCCATTTTGTGCATATCTTCTTTTTTCTTAACAGATGCACCAGTATTGTTTGCTGCATCCATAATCTCGTTCGCAAGTCTTTCTTCCATCGTCTTCTCTCCTCTGTTACGAGAGTAAGTGGTCAGCCAGCGAAGTGCTAACGCCTGACGACGATCCGGTCTTACTTCGATCGGTACCTGATATGTTGCACCACCGATACGTCTTGCCTTTACTTCAAGAACAGGCATAACGTTATTCATTGCTGCTTCAAATACCTCAAGAGCTGGTTTCTCTGTTTTCTCCTCAACTCTTGTGAAAGCTCCGTATACAATTTTCTGAGCAACACCTTTCTTACCATCTAACATGATGTTGTTGATAAGTTTGGTAACCACTTTGTTGTTGTATAACGGATCTGCTAATACGTCTCTTTTCTGAGTATGTCCTTTACGTGGCACGGTTCTTCCCTCCTTAATCATAATTTACTATACAGAAAAAACTTCTGCATTTACTGAGTGCGGCAGCGCCGCCATTTACAGCCTTATAACCTGACAGCATACCGCTATCCGGCAGGCTGTTTCAGTGAACTTCATTTCGATTAATTCAACGGTACTCACAATGTGTAAAATATCGGTCAAAGACCACCTATTTCGCCATAATGTTCGTGCGGAAATCTATCGTTTGTGATAATAATCCCAACACCAACCTATAGTCCATCCGGCAGAAGATGCCGGATACAACAAATGTGATACTATGGTTCGCTAAATTATCAAGCAACTTCGGTCCAATACCTAAAATTACTTAGAAGCCTTTGGTCTCTTAGCGCCGTATTTGGAACGAGCCTGCTTTCTGTTAGCGACTCCTGCTGTATCAAGTGTACCACGGATGATGTGATATCTTGTACCTGGTAAGTCCTTAACACGACCACCACGGATCAGAACAACGCTGTGCTCCTGTAAGTTGTGTCCCTCACCTGGAATGTAGCTTGTTACCTCGATTCCGTTGGAAAGACGAACTCTGGCGATCTTTCTAAGAGCTGAGTTAGGTTTTTTAGGAGTTGCTGTCTTAACAGCGGTACATACACCTCTCTTCTGCGGAGAAGAAGTATTTGTAGGTCTCTTCTGCAGGGAGTTGTAACCCTTCTGAAGTGCAGGTGCAGTAGACTTCTTAACAGATGTCTGACGTCCTTTTCTTACTAACTGGTTAAATGTTGGCATTATTTTCACCTCCTGTTATATTAAATATGCATCCCTAAATATGCATGCTAAATTATTATATAAGTGCAATTCCTGTATGTCAAGCCTTTTTTCTATTTTCAGACTTTCTTCTATAATAATCTGTTTTTTTTGCACCCTTATCTATTTTTTCCAGTTTCTTGTGAATTATACATATTTTTTCCAGCTGCCAGAAAAAAGAATCCTATGAATCAAAAAAATCCTATAAATAAAAAAAAGAACCGTGCACCACTGACTTTTATCAGCTGGTGCGACAGTTCTTCTCATAAATATTATTTTATTCTTCCTCTACCGGAGCTTCTTCGATTTCATTTTCTTCGTCCCTCGGAATCTCTTCCTCATAATCGTCGAAGTCATCAAAATCATCAAACATCAGCTCGTCATCCTCATTGATATCAGAATCCAGTTTAATGTTGCGGTATCTCTTCATACCTGTTCCTGCAGGAATCAGTTTACCGATGATAACATTCTCTTTCATACCGATCAATGGATCGACTTTACCTTTGATTGCAGCTTCCGTAAGAACTTTTGTTGTCTCCTGGAAGGATGCTGCTGATAAGAAGGAGTTCGTTGCAAGAGAAGCCTTGGTAATACCAAGTAATACCTGTTTGCCCTCTGCCGGCTCTTTTCCTTCTTCTACCAGTTTCTCATTGGTATCTTCGAAATCAAGTGCATCTACCAATACACCCGGAAGCATCTCTGAATCACCGTTTGTCTCAACGCGTACTTTCTGTAACATCTGACGCACAATAACCTCGATATGCTTATCGTTGATTTCTACACCCTGCAGACGGTATACACGCTGTACCTCGCGGAGCATGTAATCCTGAACTGCACGGACACCTTTGATCTTTAAGATATCGTGTGGATTTACAGAACCTTCTGTCAGCTCATCACCGGCTTCAAGTACTGCGCCATCCATAACCTTAATTCTGGAACCATAAGGGATCAGATATGCCTTTGATTCTCCGGTCTCATTATTGGTAACGATGATCTCACGTTTCTTCTTGGTATCCTTAATCGTTGCTACGCCGCCAAACTCTGTGATGATAGCAAGACCCTTAGGCTTTCTTGCCTCAAAAATCTCCTCGACACGAGGAAGACCCTGTGTAATATCGTTTCCGGCAACACCACCGGTATGGAACGTACGCATGGTAAGCTGTGTACCAGGCTCACCGATAGACTGTGCCGCGATGATACCGATTGCCTCACCAACCTGTACAGCCTGGCCGGTAGCCATGTTTGCACCGTAACATTTTGCACAGACACCCATATGGGAGCGGCAGGATAATACGGTACGGATCTTAACTTTCTTAAGCGGCTCGCCATTCTCATCAACACCCTGGCTCATAACTGCAGCTGCACGCTTCGGTGTGATCATATGGTTTGCTTTTACAATGACATTTCCATCTTTGTCACAGATCGTATTGCAGGAGAAACGTCCTGTGATACGCTCCTGAAGACTCTCGATCTCTTCTTTTCCATCCATGAATGCAGTTACCCACATTCCCGGAATCTCTCTGCCTGTACCCTCACAGCAGTCAGACTCACGAACGATCATGTGCTGTGAAACATCAACAAGACGTCTGGTCAGGTAACCGGAGTCAGCCGTACGAAGTGCGGTATCGGAAAGACCTTTACGGGCACCATGTGCGGACATGAAGTATTCGAGTACATCAAGACCTTCACGGAAGTTTGACTTGATCGGCAGCTCGATCGTACGACCGGTTGTATCTGCCATAAGTCCACGCATACCGGCAAGCTGTTTGATCTGTTTATCGGAACCACGGGCTCCGGAGTCAGCCATCATGAAGATGTTGTTGTATTTATCAAGTCCGGAAAGAAGTGCATGTGTCAGTTCCTCATCGGTCTCTTTCCAGGTTTCAACAACCTCTTTGTAACGCTCTTCCTCAGTGATAAGACCACGTTTATACTGTTTCATGATACGGTCAACAGTATCCTGTGCATCTTTGATCATCTGCGGTTTCTGAGGCGGTACGGTCATATCGGAAATGGATACGGTCATAGCTGCTCTTGTGGAATATTTGTAACCCATAGCTTTTACGGCATCAAGAACTTCTGCTGTCTTTGTTGCACCATGAATATTGATTACTTTTTCCAGAATCTGTTTATTCTGTTTCTTTGCAACGAGGAAATCTACTTCCAGTTTTAATTCATTGCCCGGAATGCTTCTGTCTACAAATCCAAGATCCTGTGGAATGATCTCATTAAAAATGAAGCGTCCCAGTGTAGATTCTACATTTCCGGTAAGTGTTGTTCCATCCGGCATGGTCTTTGTCATGCGGACAGTGATTCTTGAGTGAAGTGTTACTACACCATTCTCGTATGCAAGAATTGCTTCGTTTACACTCTTGAAGAATTTACCTTCTCCTTTTGCTCCCGGTCTCTCCTGTGTCAGATAGTAGATACCAAGTACCATATCCTGTGAAGGAACGGCAACAAGACCACCATCAGACGGTTTTAACAGGTTATTCGGTGAAAGTAACATAAAACGGCACTCTGCCTGTGCTTCTACAGAAAGTGGAAGATGCACAGCCATCTGGTCACCATCGAAGTCGGCGTTGAACGCGGTACATACCAATGGATGTAACTTAATTGCCTTACCTTCTACGAGGATCGGCTCGAATGCCTGAATACCAAGACGATGCAGTGTAGGAGCACGGTTTAACATAACCGGATGCTCTTTGATAACGTCTTCGAGAACATCCCAAACCTCTGTCTGGAGTCTCTCAACCATCTTTTTCGCACTCTTGATATTGTGTGCAGTTCCGTTTGCAACAAGCTCTTTCATTACGAACGGTTTGAACAGCTCAATTGCCATCTCTTTTGGCAGACCGCACTGATAAATCTTTAACTTCGGCTCTACACAGATAACGGAACGTCCGGAGTAGTCAACACGTTTCCCAAGTAAGTTCTGACGGAAACGTCCGGATTTACCTTTTAACATATCTGAAAGAGATTTTAATGCACGGTTACCAGGACCTGTAACAGGACGGCCACGACGACCATTATCGATCAGGGCATCAACAGCTTCCTGAAGCATACGTTTCTCGTTGCGGACGATGATATCCGGTGCTCCTAACTCTAAGAGTCTTCTTAAACGATTGTTACGGTTGATGATACGTCTGTACAAATCATTCAGATCGGATGTTGCAAAACGTCCACCATCCAGCTGAACCATAGGACGTAAATCTGGCGGGATAACCGGGATCACTGTCATGATCATCCACTCCGGTTTGTTGCCGGACTCACGGAAAGCCTCTACAACTTCCAGTCTCTTGATGATTCTTGCACGTTTCTGACCGGTTGCATCCTCAAGCTCTGCCTTTAATTCTGCGGAATCTTTCTCCAGATCGATCGCCTGTAATAATTCCTGAATAGCCTCAGCACCCATTCCAACACGGAAAGAACTGCCGTACTGCTCTCTCGCTTCCTGGTATTCGCTCTCGGAAAGTACCTGTTTGTACTGCAATGCGGTGTTGCCCGCATCCAGTACGATATAAGAAGCAAAGTAAAGAACTTTTTCAAGAGTTCTTGGGGATAAGTCAAGGATTAATCCCATACGTGACGGGATACCCTTAAAGTACCAGATATGGGATACCGGAGCAGCAAGCTCAATGTGTCCCATACGCTCTCTACGAACGCTTGCTTTTGTAATCTCAACGCCGCATCGGTCGCAGACAACGCCTTTGTAACGGATTTTCTTATATTTACCACAATGACATTCCCAGTCTTTGCTCGGTCCAAATATCTTTTCACAGAACAGACCATCTTTTTCCGGTTTTAAAGTTCTATAGTTAATGGTCTCCGGTTTCTTTACCTCGCCTCTGGACCATTCCCGGATCTTTTCCGGAGACGCCAATCCAATTTTAATGGCATCAAATGAGATAGACTGACCTGTGGTTTCTTTACTCATTGTTTCTGGCATTATGACACTCCCTTTCTATTTATTCTTCGTCAAGAGTATTTTCTTCTACATCGTCGAAAAAGTCGGAATCATCCTCATCTTCCTCCGGTTCCTCATCCACATCTACGAGTTCTTCGTTTTCTGCATTGAACTCTTTCTGTGAAAATCCCATTTTTGCAAAGGAATCGCTGTCCTCAAATGCAAAATCCTTGTCTCCGGAAATAATGGAATTCAAATCTGTATTGCCGTATTCGCTTGTCTCCATCAGCTCTACTTCGTTTCTGTCCTCATCTAAGACTTTGACATCCAGACCAAGTGACTGAAGCTCTTTTAACAGAACCTTGAATGACTCCGGAATACCCGGCTCAGGGATATTATCACCCTTGATAATTGCTTCGTAAGTCTTAACACGTCCGACAACATCATCGGATTTTACTGTTAAGATCTCCTGTAAGGTATAGGATGCACCGTATGCTTCCAGTGCCCAAACCTCCATCTCTCCGAAACGCTGACCACCGAACTGTGCTTTACCACCTAACGGCTGCTGCGTTACTAAGGAGTAAGGACCAGTAGAACGTGCATGGATCTTATCATCTACCAGATGGTGGAGTTTCAGATAATGCATGTGTCCAATGGTAACCGGTGAATCAAACGGCTCTCCGGTACGTCCGTCACGAAGCTGAACCTTTCCGTCGCGGGAGATCGGAACGCCTTTCCACAGTGCACGGTGTGCACGGTTGTCAGAAAGATACTTCATAACGTCTTCTCTTAATATATCTTTATATTTTTCTTCAAAGCTCTCTGTTTTGCCTTCTTTTTCTGCTTCTGCAGCATCAAACGGCATATTTACATAGTCATTTGCAAGCTCAAGTGTATCCTGGATATCAATCTCTTTCGCACCATCGAATACCGGTGTCTCGATGTTAAATCCAAGTGCTTTTGCAGCAAGACTTAAGTGAATCTCAAGGACCTGACCAATGTTCATACGGGACGGCACACCAAGAGGATTTAATACGATATCAAGCGGACGTCCGTTTGGCAGGAATGGCATATCCTCAACAGGAAGTACACGGGAAACGACACCCTTGTTACCATGACGACCAGCCATCTTATCACCGACAGAGATCTTTCTCTTCTGTGCAATATAAATGCGGACTGCCTGATTTACACCAGGAGATAACTCATCACCGTTTTCTCTTGTAAATACCTTTGCATCAACTACGATACCATATTCACCATGTGGTACCTTTAAGGAAGTATCACGTACTTCTCTTGCCTTCTCACCGAAAATCGCACGAAGCAGTCTCTCCTCAGCAGTCAGTTCTGTCTCTCCCTTCGGAGTAACTTTTCCGACTAAGATATCACCGGCACGAACCTCTGCACCGATACGGATGATACCTCTCTCATCAAGATCTTTTAACGCATCATCACCGACACCAGGAACATCTCTTGTGATCTCTTCCGGTCCGAGTTTTGTATCACGTGCTTCTGCTTCGTATTCCTCGATATGGATAGATGTATAAACATCATCCTGTACCAGTCTCTCACTTAACAGAACGGCATCCTCGTAGTTGTAACCTTCCCAGGTCATGAATCCGATCAACGGGTTCTTTCCAAGCGCTAACTCTCCGTTTGAAGTAGACGGACCATCTGCGATCACTTCTCCGGCTTCCACACGGTCACCTTTGAATACAATCGGTCTCTGGTTGTAACAGTTAGACTGGTTACTTCTTGAGAACTTCGTCAGTTTATATACATCTCTGGTTCCTTCATCACTCTTAATGATGATCTGGTTTGATTCAGAGCTTTCTACGATACCAGATTTCTTTGCGATCACACATACACCGGAGTCAACGGCTGCCTTTGTCTCCATACCTGTTCCGACTACCGGAGCATCTGTGGTAAGAAGCGGCACTGCCTGACGCTGCATGTTAGATCCCATCAGTGCACGGTTTGCATCATCGTTCTGTAAGAACGGGATAAGTGCTGTTGCGACAGAGAATACCATCTTAGGAGATACGTCCATGTAATCAAACATGGTTTTCTCATACTCCTGTGTCTCCTCTCTGTAACGACCGGATACGGAATTACGTACAAAATGTCCTTCTGCATCCAGAGCCTCATTCGCCTGCGCTACGTGATAGTTATCCTCTTCATCTGCTGTCATATAAACTACTTCATCTGTGACACGCGGATTCTTAGGATCTGATTTATCAATTTTACGGTACGGTGCCTCTACGAAACCATACTCGTTAATTCTTGCATAACTTGCCAGTGAGTTGATAAGACCGATGTTTGGTCCCTCAGGTGTCTCGATCGGGCACATTCTTCCGTAGTGGGAATAGTGAACATCTCGTACCTCGAATCCGGCACGGTCTCTGGAAAGACCACCCGGTCCTAATGCGGAGAGACGTCTCTTATGTGTCAGCTCACCTAACGGGTTGTTCTGATCCATGAACTGTGACAGCTGGGAAGATCCGAAGAACTCTTTTACCGCTGCTGTTACCGGCTTAATGTTGATCAGACTCTGTGGGGAAATACCATCTAAATCTAATGTGGTCATTCTCTCACGTACTACTCTCTCTAATCTGGAAAGACCGATACGGTACTGGTTCTGTAATAACTCACCAACTGCACGGATACGTCTGTTTCCAAGATGATCGATATCGTCATCATTTCCGATACCATACTCTAAGTGCATATTGTAGTTGATGGATGCAAAAATATCATCTTTTGTAATATGCTTTGGAATCAGATCATGCACATTCTTTTTGATAGCTTCTTTTAAGTCATCAATATCTGTATGTTCTTCCATTAACTGGGCAAGTACCGGATAATATACTAACTCAGTGATACCAAGATCTTTTGGATTGCAGTCTACATATGCTCTTAAATCAACCATCATAGATGAAAGAACTTTGACATTTCTTGTCTCTGTCTGAATCCATACATATGGAACGGCTGCATTCTGGATATCATCCGCAAGACTTCTTGTTACCTCCGTACCTGCTTCTGCAATGATCTCTCCGGTTGCAAGATTTACAACATCTTCTGCGAGAACATGTCCGTTGATACGGTTCTTTAACATAAGTTTCTTATTAAATTTGTAACGGCCTACTTTTGCAAGGTCATATCTTCTCGGATCAAAGAACATAGCAGAAATAAGGCTCTCCGCACTTTCAACAGTAAGCGGCTCGCCTGGTCTGATTTTCTTATATAACTCAAGAAGACCTTCTTCATAATTCGTTGCAACGTCTTTTCCAAAACTTGCAAGGATCTTCGGTTCCTCGCCGAACAGATCGACGATTTCCTGATTGGTACCGATACCAAGTGCACGGATCAATACTGTAATCGGCACTTTTCTCGTTCTATCAACACGAACATAGAATACGTCATTGGAGTCTGTCTCATACTCTAACCATGCACCACGGTTTGGAATCACGGTACAGGAATACAGCTTTTTACCCACTTTATCGTGAGCAATGCCGTAATAGATACCCGGAGAACGTACCAACTGGCTGACAATAACACGCTCGGCTCCGTTGATCACGAAAGTACCTGTCTCGGTCATCAAAGGAAGATCACCCATGAAAATCTCATGTTCATTAATCTCATCTGTTTCTTTGTTGTGAAGTCTTACCTTTACCTTTAAAGGTGCTGCGTAAGTTGCATCTCTCTCTTTGCACTCCGGAATTGTATATTTTACATCTGATTCACATAATGTAAAATCAACAAATTCCAGACTCAAGTGACCGCTGTAATCTGCGATCGGGGAGATATCGTCGAAAACTTCTTTTAAGCCTTCTTTTAAAAACCACTGATAGGAGTCTTTCTGGACCTCTATCAGATTCGGCATTTCCAATACCTCTTTCTGTCTTGAGTAACTCATACGCATGCCTTTACCGGCTTTGACTGGTCGTATTCTGTTTTTCTCCATTTGACGTTTCACCTCTCGTTTTTATTAACATAAGGGCAGAACCCGTTGTTTATAACGTTACCGGACTCCTGCGAATAAGCGCACTAAGTCCACTGCACCACAATAGTGCAACGTATATGATAGCACAAGAGAGGAGCATACGTCAAGAACTTTTTTTAATTATCTAAAAAAAGAGACATGATATTATCATGTCTCTTTGCATACGTGCGCGAGAAGATTCGAACTCCCGACACCTTGGTCCGTAGCCAAGTGCTCTATCCAGCTGAGCTACGCACACATATTCAATTCATTGTATCTAGAACCAGATACAATGCCGGCGACCGGAATCGAACCGGTACTGTATTTCTACAACAGGATTTTAAGTCCTGCGCGTCTGCCAGTTCCGCCACGCCGGCATAATGAGATAAACTCATCAAATGGGACCTATAGGGCTCGAACCTATGACCCTCTGCTTGTAAGGCAGATGCTCTCCCAGCTGAGCTAAGATCCCATGCGATTACTTGTAGAGAATATCGTATTTTCTTCACTACGAACGACCCAAGCGGGACTCGAACCCGCGACCTCCGCCGTGACAGGGCGGCGCTC